>OGYI01000053.1_pt1 | contig 131069 bp, 124 predicted proteins | sample 1576521 | NCBI WGS metagenome assembly OGYI01 (sample SAMEA3541484, study PRJEB24748) | human gut metagenome | biome: human gut; feature: human-associated habitat; material: faeces | place: China | collected 2012
GTGGGGAAGACAGACATATCACCTCCGATTTCAGAGAGCACCTGAATAGCAGTCATAGGGTTCTTGTCGAATCCGGGAACAGTACGAATAAGAATAAGGGCTTCTTCGTATTTATCACTGAGACGAAAGATTTCCCGGTCTATTTCTGCTTTGTGCATTTCTAATTCATCGATGTGGTTCAGGCATTGTTTGAGTTTCACAGCCTGTTCTGTAGAGACAGCACCATCAACAGCAGCCTGTATTTCTTCAATTGGAGTTTTGCATCTGCCATCTACAAAAGGTGTTACATCAAAAATTTCCCCGGGGTGTTGTAAAATCTGTTCTGTAATAGAACGGGAAGATTTACCAAATACATCAGAAAAGACTTCATCTAGTTTTAGGTTAGACACGGTAAGACAATTTTGGGCACGATTTTTTTCACCGGTAATCATACAGGTGAGTTTGTATCGGTATCTTACCAAATCCCTTAATTCACGGATGTCAGCAGGTGGAATAAAGGAAGGCTTTACCATTCCGCACATATATAAATCACAAATCCACCTGGCGTCCTTGCGGTCAGTCTTATTGCCTTTTTGAGGCTTCGTGTATTTGGGATGAGAAAGAGTAACCCAAACGTTATTCTTCTCCAGGATATTAAAAACAGGAATCCAGTACTTGCCGGTTGATTCCATGCAGACATCAGTACAGTTATATTTTGCAAGCCAATCACACAACTCTTGCAAACCTTTGGAAAAAGAAGAAAAGCGAGCTTGTTTATACTCTGTACGACTGCGGGAATCAGTAATACCGATGCAGGCAAAGATCCATGTTTTGTGGACATCAAGTCCACAACAATTATTTTTTAAGATTTTAAAAGACAAGAAAATAACCTCCTGATATTTTGTAGTTATAAAGCTGACAGTGACTGGTCATCCGGCAAAATCGAGTCGACTTTGGAAGAGATAAGTTTACGGGCTACTGTTATGCGCCATTCATTGATGCCTTAACGGATGACCGACAACAAATAAATATGCGAGGTCGCCGCTATACAGCCCCGCCACTCACCTCCACGTGTTCTGTAGTGTGTCAGTCTTATAAAGAAATAATATCAGAAGGAAGATAGATTAGAAAAGTGAAAGGTAGCCAAGCTGTTTCATGACGCATTGGTGCCTTTCGCAGAAAGGCGGATTATAAATATGGATAACTTTTATATTGCGAGAGCAGATGAAATCAGATGCGATTATGATGACAACGGTTTTGCAATTACAGAGGTTCTGGCAGGAAGCCATGACGGAAGCATCAAGAACTATAAAGGTTTTTTGAAAGCAGGGGCGGAGATTACACCAGAGCTTTGCAGTGACAAGATTGTAATTTATATGTTTGGCAAGGGAAAGGGCTATGTTGCGGACCAGAGTGGAGTTCATAATATTTGTGAAGAAGTGAGCTTTTATTTCCCGAATTTTGATAAAAACCCATATCGAATCCATGCGTTTGAAGATATGGAATTTATTAAATCAGTGGTAGTAATGGATGATTATGACTGGGAGGATTACAGCCATTCCCATGTACGGCTGCCATATTTCCGTCCGCTCAGTAAATGTCCCCGTTATGATCAGGACTGCAAGGGTCCCCATACCACATCCTGGCATGTATTAAATCCCAAGCAGCTGGGACATGTGATTATGGGCGTTGTGCGGGCTGTAGGAGAAGGAACGGACGAGAAAGGACATCCGGCTGTGCATCAATGGAATTATTGCCTCGGAGACTCAGATTTCGATATTACAGTAGAGGGCGAGACAACACATACGAAGGCAGGAGATTTTAGCTTTATTCCAGCCGGTCCAGATCACAGCCTGATTGCCCAGCCTGGAAAAGAAGTGTTTTATGTATGGTATGAGCAGTTCACAAGAGGCTCCAGGGATTATATTGTAAAACTGGCAAAAGGCGAGATGGAATAAGGCAGAGAAGGAGCGGTTATGGAAGGGTATTATATTGTTAGAAATAAAGACATTGATGTAAAGTATGATGAAAACGGATTTTTCCGGACAGAGGTTCTGGCGGGAAGCTACGATGGCGGAATCCGCAATTTCAAATGTTTCCTGAAGGCAGGAATGGAATGCAGCCCGGAACTGTATCAGGATAAAACAGTTGTCTATATGTTTGGCAAAGGCAGAGGCTATGTGACAGATGAGAAAGAAGCTCACAACATTACAGAGCTTTCCTTCTACCTTCCTGATTTTGACAAGGTTCCTTTTACCATTCATGCAGTAGATGATATGGAATTTATTATGAGCGTGGTAGATATGAATCCGTGGGATAAGGAACGATTTGAGCATAGTCATCTGCACCTTCCGTTCTTTATGAAATATACGGATGGACAGGTCTATGATCAGGACTGCAAGGGGCCTAATACCACATCCTGGCAGATTATAGGACCGGGACAGATGGGGAGAATTCTGATGGGCGTTGTGCGGGCTGTGGGAGAAGGCACAGATGAAAAAGGACATCCGACGGTTGCTCAGTGGAATTACAGTGTAGGCAGCGCAGAGTTTCATTTAAGTGTGGATCACCAGGAACCGATTACTCAGTATGGAGGAGATTTCAGTTTTGTTCCAGCCGGTCCGGATCACAGTCTGATTGCAGATCCGGGAAAAGAAGTGTTTTATGTCTGGTATGAGCACTATACAAGAGAGCGGGATTTTATGGTGACACTTGCAAAGGGCGACAGGCTGGAGGATAAATTAAAACACTAAGTAAAGCAAGAGCTGGAAAGAGGGGTATAGTGAAATGAAAACAGAATACGAGAAAAATTTTTATGTAGAAAAGGCTGAAGAGATTGCAGCCAGAGCGCAGTTTGATGATAATGGATTTGCAAAAGTGGAATTGCTTCCGGGCGTTTATGACGGAGGAATTACAAGCTACAAATGTTTTCTGAAAGCAGGAAGCACAGTTTCCATGGAGATGTATGCAGACAAGGGCGTTGTCATCTTTTTTGGAAAGGGCGCAGGAGAGCTGACGGACTGCGATGGCGTACATAAAATTACGGAAGTGGCTTTTTATGTTCCGTATATGGATAAGGAGCCTTATGAAATTCATGCAGCTGAAGATATGGAATTTGTCTTTAATGTGGTTGAAATGAATCAGTGGGATAAAGCAGCCTTTGACAGATGGCATATTCGTCTTCCGTATTTTCGGCTTCACAGTGAATGTGTTCAGTATATTCAGGATTGCAAGGGGCCCAATACGGAGGCAAGAATGGTTCTCTGTCCGAAGTGGTTTGGCCGTCTGATTCTGGGGACAACCAGAGCAGTAGGTGAGGGAACTGTGGAAGCAGGACATCCTAAGGTACATCAGTGGAATTATTGTCTGGGAGAATCGGATTTCCATATGAGTGTTGGCTACAAAAAGGATAACAACATGGAGACAGTCCAGCATCACGCAGGAGACTGGAGTTTTATTCCGGCAGGCGCAGACCATGATCTGGTGTCCGATCCAGGCAAGGAGGTTTACTATATCTGGTTTGAACATTATACAGATGAACAGGCCATGGAAAAAATGTAAAATAACAGGAAAGGGCTGCCCGGAAACAGTGGCGGCCCTTTTCTATGCCTTGAATTTGAAGGATGCACCATGAGTGTAAAGCAGCCTATCATACAGCTTATTATAACAGGGAGAAGAAGAGTATGGGCACAGAAAAGACGGCAAAGGGAAAAAATATAAATATGCTGGAGGGAAATCCAATTCAGCTGGTGATGACATTTTCTGTACCGCTGATATTTGGAAATATTTTTCAGCAGCTTTATTATATTACAGATGCTGTTATTGTAGGAAGTTTTATTGGAATTAACGCTCTGGCAGCAGTAAATAGCTGTTCCTGGATTACCTGGATGCTGAATGCTATTGCCAGGGATTTTTCTAATACACTGAGCATTCTGGCATCTTACAGTGTAGGAGAACAGAACGAGGATAAATTAAAATTGATTGCTGGAAATGCAGGAACGATTACGTTAGGGCTTTCTCTGATTTTGACAGCAGGTGTGCTGTTAAACTTAGACAGATTATTTGTTTTGTTTAAAGTACAAAGGGATATTGTGCAGATGACAGGAGATTATTTTTCGATTGTGATGCTGGGAATTCCTTTTGTTTTAATCTATAATACAGCAGCGGCGCTTTTGAGGGCAGAGGGCAACAGCAGGATTACGTTTTATGCAGTTTCATCTTCTACCGTGATCAATGTGGCGCTGGATTTGTTGTTTATTGTTGGATTTCAATGGGGCGTAAAGGGCGGTGCACTGGCTACCGTAATTGCCCAGTTTGTGCAGATGCTTATTGTATTGATTCCGTTTCTGAAAAGTTCTATGTTTACAACAGAGTTAAGATTCTGGAAGCCTGATGCTGCACTATTGGGACAAGTGGTGAATTTGTGGATGCCGATGTTTGTAAACAGTGCGGTCATCTCGATTGGCGGAAGCTTTGTTTCCAGCAGAGTCAATGCAATTGGCCCATTTTTTACTGCTGGAATTTCTGCCGGAACAAAAATATTTACGCTGTTGGAATCAGTAATTATGGCGATTCAGACAGGTTTATCTGTATTTATGGGACAGAATCTGGGCGCAGAAAAAGCTGCGAGAGTAAGGCGAGGCGTACATCAGATTACAGGGCTGGCCCTTGTTCTGTCATTGATTTTAAATCTGTTGATACAGCCTGCAGCTCCGCAGCTTGTGAAAATTTTTTTGTCACAGGAAAATCCGGAATTGTATTTGAAGACCATCCATGTGGCGGTGGCTCACACAAGAGTGCTTACTCTGGGTATGTTTATTATGGCCCCCATGTATCTTTATCGGATTGCCATTCAGACCCTGGGGCATCCCAGGTATCCCATGTATGCCGGTTTTTTGCAGCTGGCGGCAAGGGTATTTTCGGTAACAGTGCTTCCGGCGGTTATCGGGGAGTATGCCTATTATGTTGCTACTCTGATGGCATGGGCGGTTACTCTTCCGGTGGTTGTGATTCCCTATTATAAGTATGTAAATCAGATTTGATATCATTTCTCTCTTCTTTAATTTCCCAGTGAATCAGGAAGGTCAGCGCCGCCCGCAGGGCAATGATGCCGGCGACGGTGCCGATTTCCTCCCACTGGCGGACAATGACGGTTCTCAGTATCTCACTGCCCATCTTAAATTCCAGTCCCATGGCCAGTCCCTGAGCCAGGACAATCTTCGTATCAGGATGTCTCCTGAGGTATTTGGTAAAACCGATAATACCGGAGACAATGATGATTCCAACTCCAATAAATTCAAAAATAATAATCGAAAATTCAACAATATAATGCAGAAGCAGCTCCAGAGTTTCCATATCATTTCCTCCTTACGGCTTTGCCGGCGTGTTCTGATCCGGTACGAAAAAGAAGTCTCTTTTTGTAAACTGACAGACACTGTCAATAAAGACTTCGGCGCTGAACTGGTCGGCGTACTCCAGATAGCAGGTGACAATATCAAAGTAGAGATCAGCAGTCAGAGTGGTGAAAATCTCTGCCGGAATTTTCAGCCGGTAGCCCTGCTCTTCAGCCGCCAGAACCTTGTCCTGAAGAATCTGAATCAGCCCCTTGCGGATAATGGGGATCAGTTCCCCCTCCTTGTTGGCATTATAGATTTTCTGATACAGAACACGGTTTTCTTCAATGTGCCGGAGCAAAATGGTCAGAACCTCCTGCATGGAATTGCTGTCCATAAAGTAAATCACATCTTCAGACAGTCCGATCTCATCGAGAAGCAGTTTCAGACAGTAGTTGAGAAGCTCGTACTTGTCTTCAAAATAGCGATAAAAGGTTGAACGGGAAATCAGAGAGGTGCTGCAAATATCTGTCAGGGTTACCTGCTCAAAGGGCAGAGCGGAAAGCTGTGTCAGCAGTGCGCCTTTTAAAAGGGCATAGGTGCGTCGTGCGGTAATGTGTCCCTTCTGTTCGGTAAAACGTCCCATTACAAATCCCCCTTAAATGTTTTAATCTGGACAAAAACATAAATAGTGTTTCATTTGAAACGGCTGAAATAAAAGTGATACTTGAGTATTTTAGCATAAGAATGGATAATAATGCAATAAAACAAGAGTGTTGCCGGAGGTTTTTATGGAAATTTTACGGAATAGATGGAAACAGATGCAGCTGCGGCTGCTGTTAAGTGTCTCAGTTTTGATGGGAATCGGCGCCGGTTTTCCGAAAGAGGCATGGGCTGAGATGGAGGAGCAGGCAGCAGAGCCTGACAATTATCTGGAGGTCCGGGAGGAGGATGAGGAGCCGGGGCGGGAGTCAGCCCGCGGCAGCTGGCAGAAGGAGGAAGGCGCCTGGTATTTTATTCTTCCTGACGGAACAAAAAACAGGGAGGATGTGATCTGGCAGAATGCGCTGTATGAGTTTTATTATGACGGCTCTTTAAAGTCAGCTCAGTGGATACCCAATACAGGCGGAGGCGCATATCCTGTATTTTGCTATGATGAAGAAACGCAGGAGCTGTTTGATCAGCTGAACGAAGAGAAGAGGGAGCTCTTTTTTGAGGAGCATCCGGATCGGGAGGACAGCTGGGATGGAGATGAGAAGATCCGGTATGACAGATATGCAGGCTTTCTTATGGATGCCAGGCTGAATGAGGCTGCATCCCACAGGCTGGAGATGGCCCTGGAAAACGGATATTCCGGGGATTCCATACCGGGAGAGGGAACGCTGAAGGATTATCTGACAGCAGTTTCTTACAGGAAAAATGCATCTGCCCAGGAGCTGTATATCCGCGGAAGAGAGGATGCAGAGGACGCCTTTTCCAGAATCATGGCAAAAACGCAGGAGCGGTATGATTCTACGGAGAAGCGGAGGTATTCTCTGGGATATTACCGGCGGATAGGCATGGCCCATGCTGAGAAAGACGGGGAACAGTATTTTATGGTGATTCTGATGAGATAGAGTGAGGAGTGAAGCTTATGGACAGAAAATGGGCAGACAGCCTGAGGGAAAAGCTGCATTGGAAAAAGAAGGATAAAACGGAAAATGCTCAGGAAACAGGAGACGGACAGGAAAAGAAGAGCAGAACTCCTGCAGAGGTTCTTGCCAGATTTATTATAGAGAAGCGGGCGCTGATAGAAAGTGTTTTTGTGGCAGGCTGTATTTTTTCCATAGTTGCCATGTGCTTTGTAAATGTTAATTATGATCTGACAAAATATGTTCCTTCTTATACGCAGTCCAGTCAGGGACTGGATAAGATGAAGGAGGAATTCGGGTATCCGGGAACAGCCCGTCTGATGATAAAGGATGTCAGTCTTTATGAGGCGAAAAAATATAAGGATCAGCTGGCGGCAGTAGACGGAGTGGATCAGATTCTCTGGTGTGACACCAAGGTCAATGTCTACGCAGGAGAAGACTTTGTTAATCTGGATGATATTAAGGATTATTATAAAGACGGCTGCGCTGTTATGGATATTACGTTTGAAGAGGAGTCGGATTCTCCCAGAACGGAGCGGGCCATTGACGAGATGAAGGCCATTACCGGAGACAAGGGCTGCTATGTGGGAATGGCAGTACAGAACAAGTCTCTGATTGAAACAACAGCCAAGGAGATGGGAAGAATCCTTGTTGTTGCAGTAATTATGATTCTGGCAGTTCTCTGCCTTGCCACTACAGCCTGGACAGAGCCGATTCTGTTTATGCTGGTGATGGGTGTGGCGGTTCTGCTGAATAAGGGAACCAATATTTTCCTGGGAACTATTTCTTTTCTGACAGATAACGTGGCGATTATTCTTCAGCTGGCGACTTCCATGGATTATTCTATTTTCCTTCTGGACGCGTTTATGAGCTGGAGGGATACGGGGCTGTCTGAAGAAGAGGCGATTGTAAAGGCAGTTGAGGAGGCGATTAATTCGATTTTTGCCAGCAGCCTGACAACGGTAGTCGGATTCCTGGCGCTGGTTACCATGAAGTTCAATATCGGCTTTGATATGGGACTGGTGCTGGCAAAGGGAATTGTGTTCAGCCTTTTGTCGGTGGCATTTTTCATGCCGGCCATGATTTTAAAATTTACGAAATGGAATGACAGAACAAAACACCGTTCCTTTTTCCCGGATTTTACAAAGATGGGAAAGGGTGTATTTAAAATCCGGTATGCTGTTCTGATTGGTGTTCTTCTGATTACGCCTCCGGCTTATGTGGCTCAGGGCATGAACAATTTCCTTTATGGAAACAGTGCAGTTGGAGGGGCAAAGGGAACTCAGGTTTATGAGGATGATCAGGAAATCACAGAGCGGTTCGGACGCAGTAATATGCTGCTTTTGATTTATCCCAATAACGATATGGTGGCGGAACGGCGGCTTTCCGATGAGCTGGAGGATCTGCCTTATGTAAAAAGCGTAACGTCTATGGCCAACACTCTCCCGGAGGGTGTTCCGGAGGAATTCCTTCCGGAATCAGCGACGAGTCTTCTTCACAAGAACGATACCGCCCGTATGCTGATATACATAAGAACGAAGGGGGAAAGCGACATTGCTTTCCAGTGTACGGATCAGATCCGGAATATTATGAAGAAGTATTATCCGGAAGACTCCTATGTAGTGGGAGAGACTCCGTCCACTCAGGATATTAAGGCGACGATTACGGAGGACAATACCAGAGTAAATGTGCTGTCGCTTCTGGGCGTGTTCCTGGTTGTTATGTTCAGCTTCCATTCCGTTATGATTCCTCTTGTGGTTATGATTCCCATTGAGGTGGCGATTTTCCTGAATATGGCGATTCCGTATATTCAGGGTGTGGATATGGTGTACATGGGTTATATCATTGTCAGCAGTATTCAGCTGGGCGCTACGGTGGACTATTCTATTCTGCTGACGAACAACTATATTGCAAAGCGTAAAATCCTTCCGAAAAAGGAGGCCTGCATAGAAGCAGTTACCCGTTCCTGCTCTTCTATTTTTACTTCGGGAACAATTATTACTCTGGCAGGCTACATCGTGCATTTTATTTCTACAACAGCAGCCATTGGCGATCTGGGACACCTCATTGGCCGCGGCGGTCTGCTCAGTGTGATTCTGGTGCTGACTCTTCTTCCTGCCCTTCTGGTGCTTTGCGACCGGCTGATTATTGAAAAGGACTGGAAGAAGCCGGGAAGAAAAATCAGAGAGCATTACGGAGTGCGCCGCCATCAGTTCCATGAACGGGCGGAACGGATTCGGGAACTGGGTACCCGGCGGAAAAATGAGCGGGATGTTTAAAGGACAGGAGGTAAGGACATGAAATATAAATATAAAAGAATCGGAGCCGGAGCCATGGCGGCGGTGATGATCTGTACCGGAATTCATATTCCGGCATACGGCAAAGAGGCCTCTGTGGCGGTGGATGAGGCCATGTACGTAAATCTGGATTATTATGGCAGAATGGAAACGGTCAATGTGGTAAAAAGCTGCAGTCTGAACGGACAGAAGACCTTTACAGATTACGGAAATTATCTGGATGTAACCAATATGACGGATTATACAGAGCCTCAGATGGAGAAGGGATCTGTAACCTGGAATTTCCCGGAGCCGGAGGCAAACCGTTTTTATTATAAATGCAGGCTGGATGCAGAGCAGGTGGAGCTGCCCTGGAATTTTGATATTTCTTATAAATTAAACGGGGTTCCCATGAACGGAGATCAGCTGGCCGGAGCGTCGGGACTGGTGGAAATTCACATAGATGCCAGGGCGAACGACCGGGCGCTGGAGTATTACCGCAATAATATGATGCTGGCAGCCGGCGTTATGGTGGATTTGAATGACTGCTACAGCCTGGATGCAGAGGGTGCACAGATTCAGAACATGGGAAGTCAGACCGCGGCTGTCTTTACGGCTCTTCCCGGTGAGGACGGAGACTACACCATACGAATCGGCTCAGACAGCTTTGAAATGGGCGGAGTATTTATGGCAATGGTTCCCGGAACAACGGAGTCTCTGGAGCATGTGGTGGATTTGAAGGATGCGAAGGACACCTGGAAGGAGTCCGGAGATCAGTTTTATGACAGTATGGAGCAGATGGCTCTTTCTGTAGAGGCCATGCGGGACAGTGTTCAAGAGCTTCAGCAGGGGTTAAGCTCTGCTGAGGAGGCAAGAAAGGTCTGGAGCGGTTCCAAAGACAGTATTCTGACAGGAAATGATCAGGTGCTGGAATCCCTGACTCAGGTTTCCAGACAGATGGAGGTCATGATTCCTCATATTGAGACGGCGAAGGAAGCGGCAGATGTGGTTCATGACAGCATGGAGGATATTGTAAATTCCATGAGGGAAATGCAGGATCCTTTGCAGAAGCTGAATCATGCTTTGAAGGGAATTCAGAGCGGAGCTGAGGACTTGTCCGGAAATGTTCCCGGGCTGAACGCTCTGATGCAGCAGCTGATTGCCCTGGATGCCGCTCTGCAGGCCAGTGAGCAGGCCTATATAACAGAGCTGGGCCAGCTGGCAGGAAGTCTGGAGCAGATTGGAAAGGATTATCAGATGCCGGAGACGGATGCAGAGGATGTGGAGCTGGAAAATGATCTTCCGCAGACTGCAACGCCGTCAAACGCAGCTGTCAGAACAGGACTCGGAATTTCTTCCCACGAGGCGCCGCGGGTAGGTGTGGGAGTTACCATGGATACTTCAGAGCTGATTGAGACTCTGATGCAGAAAAAGGCCGCTCTGGAGAAGCTTTCAGCAGCAAGCAGTAAGCTGGCTTATCAGATGAAGGAGCTTCTGGAGGACGGGGCAGATGCCTCCCGGTATATGGCAGAGCTGACAGAATGCATGGATTTCCTGATAGAGGACGGAACAGCGCTTTACGATTCTCTTGATATGTATTATCCGGATCTGCAGGCTGCTCTGGACGACACAGAGGAGCTGGTAAACAGAACGACAGAGGCATTAAATAATGGAATCAATACAGCAGCGGTTCTTCAGCAGACCTTGAAGGACAGCAGCGATCACATGGATGCCGCAGCCAGGGACAGTATTAGCGGCGCCATGGATATGCTGGATAAAAGTCTGAGTGTGCTGGACAGCACAACAGCCATGAGGCAGGCGGGACGGACCATGAAGGATACTCTGGACAGAGAGTGGGAGGATCTGGAGGAGGATACCCGGTTCTTAAATATGGATCCTAATGCAGAGAAGGTGTCCTTTACATCAGAGAAAAATCAGGAGCCGGAATCCCTGCAGATTGTTCTGAGAACAGAAGAAATCAGCCTGGATGATGACGATGAGCTGATGGATGCAGAAGCGGCAGCGGGGCAAAACACAGAAAGTCCTCTTCGGAGAATGTGGAATGTGCTGGTAAAAATGTGCAAAGCAATTGCAGAAATTTTTAAAAACAGATAATGGGGTGAGTTTCCATGAAAGAAGAAAAATTCAGAATTATTACAATTGGGCGGCAGTTAGGCTGCGGAGGCAGTCAGATTGGACATGAGGCCGCCAGGCGTCTGGGGCTGGAATGTTATGACAAACGGCTGATTGAAATGGCCTGCAGCTATGGGGAGGTGGACATGGAACGGATGCGGGCTGTTGATGAAAAAATGCCGAATCCATTTCTCTACTCTGTTCCGAGAGAGATTCAGAATGAGAAAACCGGCCGGGGAATTGCGGTAAATGACATGATGTTTAATCTGCAGTCAGAGGTTATCAGACGGCTGGCAGCAAGGGAATCCTGTGTGATCATCGGACGGTGCGCAGATTATGTGCTGAGGGACATTCCGGGAGTCACCTCCATTTTCCTTCATGGAGATATGGAAAGCAGGATCCGGCGGGTTGCGGAGAGACGGGGCGTGGAAAAAAACCAGGCTATCAGCCTGATCAAAAAGACAGACAAGGCGCGGCGCAATTATTATGAGTGCTATACCGGAAAGCGGTGGGGCACCAGAGACAGCTATGATGTGACACTGAATACAGCAAGGCTGGGACTGGAGAAATGTGTGGATTTGATTTGCCGGATCTATGCAGGAGGAGAGGCAAAGATGGTTTAAGCCGGAAGGCGGCACAGAAAGGAAATGGAAGCGTGAAAATTGAAACAACCGTGTTGGTTCTGGCAGCTTCTGCAGCCCTGTCCCTGGCATCCATGGGGACAGCGGCAGGAGAAACAGGAAACTGGCCATATCAGTCAGAGGTTCAGGACGAGGGACAGAAGGAAACAGGGCAGCGCAGAAAGATAGGTAAAATCAACCTTGTTTTTGACGCGGATCTGGGAATTGGAAATAACGGGAAACAGATTTCGGTAACGGCGGAGGGAAGCAGCAGAGAGCGCTATTCTATCGAAGATACGCAGGTGGTTAACGAAGAATGGGAGTTTTCCAATGCAAACCCGCCGGAGCTGGAAATCACCCTGGTTTCCGGGGATGAGGATCTGTGGTATTTTTCTTCCTCCGCATCATCAGATTTCCGTCTGAAGCTGGCAGAAACATCGAAGAACCGGTATGAAAAGGTAAAATTTGTCAGCGCGAAAAGGCAGGAGGACAACAGTGTTTTGACATTGCGGGTTCAGCTTCTTTTTGATAAAGATGCAGATACCAGAAAGTCACCGGCGGTTTCTCAGTCACCGGCATCCGGTTTTGGCTGGGATTCCGGGGAAAAGGGACGGGCGGTCTGGAATCCGGAGGCATCTGCCCGGTATTACCAGGTACAGCTGATCCATAATGGAGGAGCAGTGGGAATTGTCCGCTCGGTTTACCAGAATTACTATGATTTTTCGAAACAGGTGACAGAGCCGGGTGCGTACCAGTTTCAGGTGCGGACGGTGAGCGAAGCCAGTCACAGAAAAAGTGAGTGGACCATGTCAGATGTGCTGACTGTAAAAACGGATGGAAGCTTTGTGGTGGCGAAGACTTATGAAGGAGCCGGATGGCAGAAGACGAAGGACGGACTTCACTGGTGGTGGAGAAATGAAGACGGAACCCGTCCTGTCTCACAGTGGATGGAGCAGGGCGGCCGCTGGTATTATTTTGATGACCAGGGGTACATGGTTACAGGCTGGCTCTGTCTGGACGGCCTCTGGTATTACCTGGATCGGGAAAATGGAGATCTGTATGTGAATTGCCGGACTCCGGATCATTACTGGGTAGGGCCGGACGGGATATATGTTCCCGGAAAATAAAACTGCCGCAGTTTTTTGTCTATTATGCACATATTTTTTTGACCATATCTCTGATTTTGTGTTATACTGTTGAGAAAGAATGAACGGGTTTTGCACCACAAAACCACAGTGATACACAGGAGGAAGGGAAATGGAGATGGGCAGCGGACTGCTGGTGGAACAAAAACAGACCTTGTCAGTGGGGCAGGTGCAGTCATTGAATATTCTGGCGCTGAACAATCAGGAGCTGGAGGATTTTCTGATGAATGAATATCTGGAGAATCCCATGCTGGAGAATTCCGGAGATAAAGAAAATGAAATGTTCACGGATATGGAAAAGATGTATGAGAAGGGAACCTCGTTCCGGGATCAGTATCTGGAAAATCCGGAGGAAGAAGAGCAAAGCCGCAATGATGTAAGAGCAAGAACAGAAAACTTCCTGAAGGAGTATCTGTTAAATCAGCTGGATCGGGGAAGCCTTTCTCTGCGGGAGTGGGAAACGGCGGAGTATCTGATTGACTGTCTCGATGAGAAGGGATATTTTCTGTATCAGACAGAGGAGCTGGCCCGGGATTCCGGTTACGGGAAAGCGGAGCTGGATCAGTGTCTGTCTATGTTGAAGGAGCTGGAGCCGGTGGGGATATTTTCCTCCAGTCTGGCAGAATGTCTGGAAAAGCAGCTTCGTGTAAAGGGCATTGAGGACGAGAAGCTGTTTGTTCTGCTTCGGGAGCATATGCAGGAGCTTATGAACGGTCAGATTGGAATGATTTCCAGAAAACTGCAGGTCTCTACGGTGCAGGTAAAGGAATATATTCATTTGATTGGAACGCTGAATCCAAGGCCGGTAATGGATATTCAGAAGGATGACACCGAGTATGTGGTGCCGGATATTTTGATTTCCCGTCAGAATGATCAGTGGGAGGTAACGCTCAATGACGGCTGGATGGGGGAATACCGGTACAATGATTACTATATCCGCATGATGGAGGAGACAAGGGATCCGCAGCTGCAGGCGTATTTTCGGGAACGTCTGGAGCGGGCGAGATTTGTCGTGAATTCTGTAGAGCAGAGGCGCAGAACCATTGTCCGTATTGTGGAGGCTGTTCTGGAGCTGCAGAAGGATTATTTTGAGGGAAACGGAAATCTGGTTCCTATGCAGCAGGAGGATATTGCGCAGCTGCTGGGGATTCATGTTTCCGCAGTCAGCCGGGCGATTAAGGGAAAATATATTCAGTACCGGAAAACCATTCCCTTAAAGGCTTTGTTTACCTCAGGAATTTCAGATCGCGGAAGAGACGGAAATGTTTCTGCAGATGCCATTAAACAGCGGCTTCGCCAGATGATTGAGGCGGAAGGGAAAAAGCCTCTCAGTGATCAAAAGCTGGCAGATCAGCTGGAAGTGGAGGGGATTTTTGTATCCCGCCGTGCAGTGACAAAATACAGAATTCAAATGAATATTCCGGATTCCCGGCAAAGAGGAATTCTGAAATAAAAATACAGGAGCCAGGGGGCGCAGCAGACAGATAGGAGATTATCTGTCTGCTGCGCCCCCTGGCTCCTGTAAGAGAATGATTTCTGTTCTCCGGGATTTTTATAATGAAACCGGTATTTTGAAAAAAAGCCCCGGAAATTTTTCTTGTACACAAAAGGGGAAAACGGTATAATGAAACGAGAGACGGAGCCGGAGGAAGAGCTGCCGGCGTTTCGGGGAAGCAAAAGCAGTAAAGGGGAGTGGCGGTTATGAAGATACTGGTGATAAACAGTGGAAGCTCATCTCTGAAATTCCAGGTGATTGATTCGGAGACAGAGCAGGTGATGGCGCGGGGACTTTGCGAGCGCATAGGAATTGACGGAAGCTTTACTTATAAAACAAACAGCGGCATTTCAAAGAAAGAGCCGGTACCTATGAGCAATCATAAGGATGCAGTGGAAAAGCTGCTGGCTGCCCTGGTGGATCCGGCGGAGGGCGTGCTGGGGTCCTACGAAGAGATTGATGTAGTCGGTCACCGTCTGGTTCACGGCGGAGAGAAATTTACAGGCTCTGTGGTGATTACGGATGAGGTTATTCAGGCCATGACCGAGTGCAATGACCTGGCTCCTCTGCACAACCCTGCAAATCTGGTGGGTGTAGACGCCTGCAAGGCGCTGATGCCGGACACGCTGATGGTAGGCGTTTTTGATACGGCGTTTAATCAGACGATGGAGCCGAAGGCTTTTCTTTACGGACTTCCCTACCGGTTTTATGAAAAATATAAAATCCGCCGCTATGGTTTTCATGGCATCAGCCACAAATATGTTTCTGCCCGGGCGGCAGAATTTATGGGGCAGGATATCCGGAGAGTGAAGACGATTGTCTGTCATCTGGGAAACGGATCCAGCATCTGTGCGGTTAAGTACGGAAAGGTGATTGACAATTCCATGGGATTTACACCTCTGGAGGGACTGGTGATGGGAACCAGATGCGGAGATGTGGATCCGGGTGCGCTGGAGTTTCTGGCATCAAAAGAAAATCTGGATATTCATCAGATTATGACGATTCTGAATCAGGAATCAGGAGTCCTGGGCATTTCCAAAAATCTGTCCAGTGATTTCAGGGAACTGAAAGATGCGGGGATTAAATACAATGAAAAAGCATCCCTGGCCCGGGAGATTTTTGCCTACAAGGTGGCAAAGTACATTGGCAGCTATGCGGCAGCCATGAACGGCGTGGATAATATTGTGTTTACTGCCGGAGTCGGGGAAAATGATTCCGATATCCGGGAGGAAATCTGTGAATATCTGGGCTTTCTCGGAATTACCATTAACGAAGTGAAAAACAGGGAGCAGGCGGAGGCGGTCCGCATTTCGGAAGGCACTTCCAGGGTGAATGTGCTGGTAATCCGGACGAACGAGGAGCTGGAAATTGCCAGACAGGCAGCGGCTGTGGCAGAGCAGATAAAAGAAGGGAGAGAATAATGATGGAAAAGGTATTTGATGTAACGGCTCTTGGAGAGCTTCTGATTGATTTTACAGAAAACGGCATCAGCAGTCAGGGGAATCCTCTGCTGGAGGCCAATCCGGGTGGAGCGCCCTGCAATGTGCTGGCTATGCTTTGCAAGCTGGGCAGAAAGACCTCTTTTATCGGAAAGGTCGGAAATGACAATTTTGGCCGGATGCTGAAGGAAACCATAGAAGGCGTGGGAATTGATTCCGGAAATCTGGTTCTGGATGATCAGGTGCATACAACCCTGGCCTTTGTTCACAAGCTGCCCAACGGAGATCGTGACTTTTCTTTTTACCGGAATCCGGGAGCAGATATGATGCTGACAAAGGAGGAGGTTCAGAGGGAGAGGATTGCAGGTTCCGGAATTTTTCATTTCGGAACTCTGTCATTTACCCATCCCGGCGTAAGAGAGGCATCCTGCTATGCCATTGACTGCGCCAAAGAGGCAGGCGCTCTGATTTCCTTTGATCCGAACCTGAGAGAACCGCTTTGGGCCAGTCTGGAGGACGCCAGGGAGGCGATTTCCTATGGCCTGTCCCGTTGCGATATTCTGAAGATTTCCGACAATGAAGTGGAATTTATGACCGGAGAGACAGACTATAAAAAGGGTGCGGAAATTCTCCGGGAAAAATACGGAATTCCGCTGATGTTTGTAACCCTTGGCCCCAACGGCAGCATGGCATTTTATAAGGACCTGTTTGTAACAGCAGATCCGTTTCTTCAGGAAACGACGATTGAAACCACAGGAGCAGGGGATACCTTTACGGCCTGTGTGCTGAATGGAGTTCTGGAGTATGGTCTGGAGGGCCTGAATGAGCAGCGGCTGAAGGAGATGCTGACCTTTGCCAATGCCGGGGCATCTCTGATTACCACCCGCCGGGGCGCTCTGAAGGTGATGGCGGAGAGAGAAGAGATTGAAGCCCTGATTCAAAGCCGTCAGGAAAAATAAGATACAGACAGAAAAAGAGACTAGAAAGAAGGATATGGATATGCCGCCAGTAAATATATTAATCAAGCCCTCTTCCGGAAACTGTAATCTGCGGTGTAAATACTGCTTTTACTGTGATGAAATGGAAAAGCGGGAAACTGCCAATTATGGATTTATGTCAGAGGAGACTCTGGAGATTCTGGTAAAGCGGGTTCTGGAATTTGCCGACGGAAGCTGCGGATTCGCATTTCAGGGAGGGGAGCCGACCCTGGTGGGACTGGATTTTTACAGAAAGCTTCTGGAGTATGAGCAGAAGTACAATATAAAAAATGTCCCGATTCACAATTCTATTCAGACAAACGGCTATGGTCTGGGGGAGGAATGGGCAGAATTTCTGGCCCGGAATCATTTCCTGGTGGGCGTTTCTCTGGACGGAATTGTGCACACTCATGATGCTTACCGGATTCACGCGTCAGGAAAGGGAACCTTCGGGGAAATTATGAAAACTCTGGAGCTCTTTGACCGGAAAAAGGTGGAGTACAATATTCTGACCGTGGTAAACCGCCGGACAGCGGAACGGATTGGAAAAATCTATGAGTTTTACAAAAAGCACAACTGGCATTATCTGCAGTTTATTGCCTGCCTGGATCCTCTGGGAGAGACGCCGGGGCAGAGGGAATATTCTCTGACGCCTGAGATGTACGGAGAATTTCTTGTGAAGCTGTTTGATCTCTGGTATCTGGACTGGCAGAAGGGCGCCCAGACCAGTATCCGGATCTTTGACAATTATATTGGAATCCTGATGGGTTATACGCCGGAGGCCTGTGATCAGAGGGGATGCTGCAGCATTCAGAATGTGGTGGAGGCCGACGGAAGTGTGTATCCCTGTGACTTTTATGTGATCGATCAGTATCGCCTGGGCAATATTCGCGAGAATTCTCTGGAACAGCTGTATGAACGGGGAAGAGAACTCCGGTTTATGGAAGAATCTCTGGAAAACAAGGAAGAGTGCAGAACCTGTGAATACGGCTACCTTTGCCGGGGCGGCTGCAGAAGAAACAGGCAGCTGGATGAGACGGGACGGCTGGGACTTAATTATTTCTGTCCTTCCTACAAAATGCTGTTTCAGGCAGCCCTGCCAAGGATGAAGGAAATTGCAGCCTGGCTGAGAATGAGGGGACGATAAGCAGAATACAGAGAAAGGAGAGCCTGCTCAGCAGATTTTGAGCGGCGGAAACAGGAATGAAATATCGGATTATCGGTGACACTATGCCGGCAGTGGAAGTGATGTTTGACGCACCGGGAGAATGTATGTATACTCAGTCCGGAGGAATGGCCTGGATGAGTGATGGAATTGAGATGTCCACCAACACAAGAGGCGGTTTCATGAAGGGACTGGGCAGAATGTTTGCCGGAGAGTCTCTGTTTATGGCAACCTACCGGGCGCGGCGTCCGGGGGCAACCATTGCTTTTGCCTCCACCGTTGCAGGAAGAATTCTTCCGCTTGATGTGGCGGCAACAGGAGGAATGATCTGCCAGAAAGGCGCCTTTCTGTGCGCAGAGGACGGCGTTCAGTTAAAGATTACCCTCAGCAAGAAGTTTTCCTCCGGCCTGTTTGGCGGAGAGGGCTTTATTCTGCAGGATATCAGCGGAAGGGGCATGGTATTTCTTGAGGTTGACGGAGATATGGTAGATCGGTATCTGGAGCCGGGGGAGGTTTTGATGGTGGATACCGGCAACGTGGTTGCCTTTGATCGTTCCGTAAGATATGAGATTGAAACGGTAAAGGGACTGGGCAATATCTTTTTTGGAGGAGAGGGTCTGTTTCTGACAAAGCTGACCGGTCCGGGACGGGTGGTGCTGCAGACGCAGAATGTTGCAGAGTTTGCAGGCCGGATTGCGCAGTTTATTCCTACCAGCGGAAATTAAGAGACGGGATTGGGGGCGTTAACAGTTTACAGAAGGGAAATAGAACAATGGATTTGAAATTTAAGCCTGTTGAAGCAGAAGACATTATGGAGATGACACCGTTATTTTGTCAGCGCCCGAATAAAACCTGTGACAGTGTGGCGCTGGACAGCTTCATATGGCGTTACTATTATCATGTGGAATTTGCAATCCGTGACGGGAAAGCAATCCAGTGGCTGATGGAGGAAAACGGCATAAAGCACAGCGCCATGCCGATGTGCAAAGAGGAGGATCTGCCGCATTATTTTTATGAAATCGTAGAATATTTTAATAAGGTGCTGAAGATACCTTTTAAAATCTATCTGGCAGACGAGGAAGCGGTGGATTATCTGAAGCTGAGAGAATCGGATCAGTTTATTGTAACTGAGCAGGAGGATCTGAAGGATTACCTTTATGACGGAGAAGCCCTCCGCCGGCTTTCCGGAAAGAAGCTTCACAAGAAGAAAAACCATTTGAATGCGTTTTTAAAGGAGTACGAGGGCCGGTATGAATACCGCCGCCTCTGCTGCTCAGACAGAGGGGATGTATGGACATTCCTGGATAAATGGAGAGAGCAGAAGGGGGATGATGTGGAGGATCACCTGGATTATGAGGTGGCAGGAATTCACGAAATTCTGAAAAACTGCTCCTTCTTAAATGTCCGGATGTCCGGCGTATATATTGACGGACAGCTGGAGGCCTTTACCATTGGAAGCTACAATCCTCTGGAGGATATGGCGATTATTCATATTGAAAAGGCCAATCCGGAAATCCGCGGCCTGTATCAGTTTATTAACCAGCAGTTTCTGATTCATGAATTTCCGGATGTAAAGCTGGTAAACCGGGAGGATGATTTGGGGCAGGAGGGACTGCGCCGGGCGAAAATGTCCTACAATCCCTGCGGCTTTGCACGGAAATATCTGATTGAACAGAAGAATTTTGTACCGGAGGATTAAATGATCAGGTATCTGACAGAAGAGGAGCGGAGATTGAGCCGTGATTTGTGGGAAGAGGCATTTCCGGAGGATTCCCGATCCTTTGATGATTATTATTTCAGTGAGAAAATAAAAGAAAACAGGATTCTGGCTTTGTGTGCAGATGAGGAAGTGCTCAGCCCCTCCTCGATTGAATCCATGATTCAGCTGAACCCGTATGCGATCCAGGCAGGCCCTCTTGTCTGGAAGGCAGATTATCTGGTGGGTGTGGCAACCCGGAAAAACAGGCGTCACAGAGGATATATGCGCCAGCTTCTTGTGAGAATGATGGGGGATATGCGCCGGGAGGGAATGCCCTTTTGTTTTCTGATGCCGGCAGCTGAGGCGATTTACCGGCCCTTTGGTTTTACTTATATTTTTGACCAGCCCAGGTGGAGTCTGAAGGAGAATGGTCTGACGCGGAAAAATGCGGCAGAGATGATTGGCGAGACTGCCGGGTGGATGAACCGGTGGATGAAGGAGCGGTATCAGGTGTTTTCTCTTCGGGATGAAGCTTATGTATCCATGCTTCTGGCAGAGACAGCCAGTGAAAACGGCGTGTTAGAGGCCCTGTATCAGGATGGCAGGCTGGTGGGTGTTCAGAGCATCTGGGGCCTGGAAAAACGAGAGCAGAGGCTTCTGTATGCGGAGGACGGACTTCTGAAGCAGGAGGGAGAGCCGCGGCCTGCAATTATGGCCCGGATTATTTCTCCGGAGGAGTTTGTAAAGGCTGTAGGCAGGAAGCCTCTGAAGGAAGGCGGGGAGGAGGAGACGGAGATTTCTCTGTTTCTTGAGGATCCCCTGATTCCGGAAAATCAGGGACTCTGGACCTGGCATCTGACACAGAACGGCTCCAGACTGGAGAAGGCGGATGAAGAAAACCTCCGCAGGTCCTTTGACGGCGGGGCGGCAGACGGGACACAGAAGCCGGAGATTCTGCGGCTGACGATTATGGAGTTAACCGGCTGGCTGTTTGGCTATGAGATACCGAAGGCGGCAGAGCCATGGGCAGGGCTGGTACAGCCTCTTCAGGGGGTATTTCTGGACGAGGTTGTGTAGGAAGGAGTATCTGAACATGATGCGGCCTGCCGGAGGAGAAGGAACGAAGCGGGAAGAATAAAGTGAAAGACCTGCAGAAGGGAGATGCGGCATATGCAGGAATTGGAACAGTTAAAGCAGTGGATCAGAGAAAGCGACAATATTGTGTTTTTTGGCGGAGCCGGTGTTTCCACAGAAAGCGGCATACCGGATTTCAGAAGCGTAGACGGTCTGTATAACCAGCAGTATGATTATCCGCCGGAAACGATTATCAGTCACAGCTTTTACAGGAGAAATCCCGAGGAATTTTACCGTTTTTACAAAAATAAAATGCTGTTTCCGGATGCAAAGCCCAATGCGGCCCATCTGGCTTTGGCCAGACTGGAGGAGCAGGGAAAGCTGAGGGCGGTGATCACCCAGAATATTGACGGACTTCATCAGGCGGCGGGAAGCAGAGAGGTTTTGGAGCTGCACGGCTCTGTACATAGAAATTACTGTACCAGATGCGGAGAATTTTACACTCTGGAAGATGTAATGGCTGCGGACGGTGTGCCCCGATGCTCCTGCGGCGGCATCATTAAGCCGGATGTGGTGCTGTATGAGGAAGGGCTGGATCAGAAAACCCTTCAGAAGGCAGTGACGTATATTCGCCAGGCGGAGGTTTTGATCATTGGCGGAACATCTCTGACGGTGTATCCGGCAGCAGGTCTGATTGACTATTACCGGGGAAGCCGTCTGGTTCTGATTAATAAGTCTGTGACGCCTATGGACAGCAGAGCAGACCTGGTTATCAGCGGCAAAATCGGAGAGGTACTGGGGCAGATTTAAGAAAGGAAGTTAATTGTTTATGTATCAGGCAGATGAAACACGTTACGATAAAATGCAGTACAGACGCTGCGGAAGAAGCGGAATTCTGCTTCCGCTGATTTCACTGGGACTGTGGCAGAATTTTGGACTGGAAAAGCCTCTGGAGGAGCAGAAGAAAATTATTTTCCGGGCCTTTGATCTGGGAATTACCCATTTTGATCTGGCCAATAATTACGGAATGCCGGCCAGAGGACTGGCAGAGGAAAACTTTGGAAAAATCCTGCATGAGGATATGGCCGGTTATCGGGAGCAGATGATGATCTCTACAAAGGCAGGATATGATTTCTGGCCGGGCCCCTATGGAAACTGGGGTTCCCGCAAGTATCTGATGTCCAGTCTGGATGCAAGTCTGAAGCGGATGAAGCTGGATTATGTGGATATTTTTTACCATCACCGTCCGGATCCGGAGACTCCTCTGGAGGAGACCATGGGGGCTCTGGCTGACATGGTACGGCAGGGGAAGGCTCTTTACGTGGGAATTTCCAATTACAAGGCAGAGGAAGCAGCTGCAGCCATTGACATGCTGAGAGAAATGGGAACGCCCTGTCTGATTCACCAGCCCCGTTACAATATGTTTGAGCGCTGGACAGAGAAGGGGCTTCTTGATGTGCTGAATGAGAAGGGAGTAGGATGTATTGCCTACAGTCCGCTGGCGCAGGGTTCCCTGACAGATAAATATTTAAAGGGTGTTCCGGAAGGATCCCGGGCAGCACGTAAGGGAACGACCGTGGAGGGACGATACCTGTCAGAGGAGAGACTGGAAACGGTTCGTCTCTTAAATGAGCTTGCGGCAGAACGGGGACAGACTCTGGCACAGATGGCGCTGGCCTGGGTTCTGCGGCGGCCGGAGGTGACCAGCGTTCTGGTAGGAGCCAGCAGCACCGGTCAGCTGGAGGACAATACGGCAGCTTTGAATCATCTGGAATTTACCGGGCAGGAGCTGGCACGGATTGATGAGATTCTGGGAGAGGATCCGGGACTGCTGTCATAGACAGGCAAAAGGGAGAAAGCAATGGATAAAAAGTGGGATTATGAAGTCGGAGATATTGTTAAATTGAAGAAGCCTCATCCCTGCGGAAGTCAGGAATGGGAAATTCTCCGGGTGGGCGCTGATTTCCGGCTGAAATGCGAGGGATGCGGTCATCAGGTGATGGCGGAGCGGAAAATGGTGGAAAAAAACACCAGAGGGCTGCGAAAACCTGAAAAAACCTGAAAAAACAGGGAAAACAGTACTTGCATTTATCTTCGTTTTCTGTTAGAATAGTAATCCGTGACACAATAATCCTTGCTCTTGAAACTGAAGTCAAGGGCCAGAGACCACAAGGAGGTAAAGCAATGAACAAATACGAATTAGCAGTTGTTCTGAGCGCAAAACTCGAAGACGAAGAGAGAGCTGCAGCACTGGAGAAGGTACAGGGTTATATCACCCGCTTCGGTGGCACTGTAACCAACGTGGATGACTGGGGCAAGAAGAGACTTGCTTACGAGATCCAGAAGATGAAAGAAGCTTTCTATTACTTCATCAAGTTCGAGGCTGAGAATTCCGATTGCTCTAACGAAGTGGAAGCACACGTTCGTATCATGGAGCCGGTTATCAGATATCTTTGCGTTAAGCAGGACGAGCAGTAATAGATCAATACTGACGACCAGTAAAAAAGGAAGAGTGATGGTATGAATAGAGTAATTCTTATGGGCAGACTGACCAGAGACCCGGAGGTAAGATATTCCCAGGGTGAGCGTTCCATGGCGATTGCAAGATATACGCTTGCAGTAGACAGAAGAGGCCGCAGAAATCAGGATGGAAATGAGCAGACCGCAGACTTCATCAACATTGTCGCATTTGACAGAGCTGGTGAATTTGCAGAGAAGTACTTCCGTCAGGGTATGCGTGTTCTGGTTTCCGGACGTATTCAGACTGGCAGCTATACCAACAAAGAAGGTCAGCGTGTTTATACCACAGACATCATCGTGGATGATCAGGAGTTTGCAGACAGCAAGGGCGCAGCAGGCAATGCTGGCGACAACGGCGGATACGGCTATCAGCCCACATCCAGACCGGCTCCCTCCAGCGCAATCGGCGATGGATTTATGAACATTCCGGATGGTGTGGAAGACGAAGGTTTGCCTTTCAACTAAGGACTCAGACGTCCTGGTCTGGAAGACACGGATTATTTGGAGAAGGAGGCAGTACCAATGGCATTCAATAAGACTGATAAAGCAGATGGCGCCAAAGTAAGAAGAGGCGGCATTCGCAGAAGAAAAAAAGTTTGTGTATTCTGCGGCGATAAGAACGGTGTAATTGATTACAAGGACACCAACAAGCTGAAAAGATATGTTTCTGAGAGAGGTAAAATTCTTCCGAGAAGAATTACCGGAAACTGTGCAAAGCACCAGAGAGCTCTGACTGTTGCTATCAAGAGAGCACGTCATATTGCCCTGATGCCCTATACATGTGAATAATTTTGACATGGAGAAGTCCTGGAAACCTAGTGTTTCCGGGGCTTTTTTTCGTTTTTTTGTACTCAAATGTTTATCAGGGCGTACACCTTTTTACTCAAGTCGTACTCAAATTTCCGGACAGGGGAAATGAGGGGGGGGGTGAGTCCTGCAAGCAGGCTTCTTTTTTATTTATTCTTTTAGTTGTGTTCCTGCAGGAATCTTGTTACAATAGAAACAGAGAATTATCTGAAAAAACAGGGAATAGACGCCAATATACCGTAAAAACATGGATTGCGGCAGAAAAGAAGTCAGAATAAGGAAAAATACAAAGGAGGGACTGTCTATGCCTCAGACGGGGGAGCAGTGTCTGGAGTTTCTGGAAAAGGCCAGAGAAGCAGTGTCAGAATTATCAGTAGCAGAGGACAGTGAGCGGCAGATGGAGCAGGACTGCCAGCGGCTGGAAAGAGAACTGGAGGCGGAACAAAAGCAGATGGCAGATGCTGTTCAGGCTACGGTGAAAAAGCGCAGGCAGGAGATCAGTGCCAGCTATGATTCGGAGATCAACAAGGCTCAGGATTTGTTGAAAAAGGCAAGGACAAAGCGGGAAAAGGCAAAAAATCAGGGAGTGAAAGAGAGAATAGCAGATGAAACTGCAGAGCTCCATGCGTATAATAAGGAGCTGCGGGATCGGATGAAATCCAGCTTCCGCAGGGGGCATGTGCCGGGATTTTGCCGTACAAAACTTTATTACAGTCTGTATTTTCCGCGATGGGCAAAAGAATTTTTGATTCTGCTGTTATTTATGACGGTTTTATTTGTAGGGCTTCCCTGGGGGATTTACATGATGCTTCCCCAGCAGAAGATCCTGTATCTGGTGGGAATTTATGCAGGAGTTCTTTTGATACCGGGCGGACTCTACATGACGATCGGAAACCATACCAAGCTTCAGTATATGGAGATTTTACGGGAGGGCCGTCAGATTCTGGATCAGATTCATGCCAATGACAGGAAAATCAGGGTGATCACATCAACAATCCGCAAGGATCGCAATGAGGCGATTTACGATTTGGAGAAGTTTGATGATGAGATTGCCCGCCTTCAGCAGGAGCTGAATGACGTTTCTGCAAAAAAGAAGGATGCCCTTCACACCTTTGAAACTGTTACGAAAAATATTCTTCAGGATGAAATTGAGCACACTTATCGGGAACGGCTGGACAGGCTGAAGAGCCAGTTTGAAGAGGTGCAGAGCCAGCTGCATGATACAGCAGCACGGGTAAAGGAGGGCCGTCTGAAGGTGGCGGAGCAGTATGGCAGTCATCTGGGCCGGGAGTTTCTGGATCCATTTAAAATCAGTGATTTGTCAGAGCTTGTACGTCAGGGACGTGCAGCCAGTGTAAGTGAAGCGATTGAGGTTTATAAAAGCAGTCATAGCTGAGAGGCAATGGACTGAGCGAAAAAGATCTTTTCTGCAGCCTTAAAAGGGCGGAGCCGGAAATGTTGCGGCAGTGCAGAGGAGATCTTTTTTATTTCATAGGAAATTGCGTCCTATGAAATAAAAACGCTCCGCGAGGATCGCCATGCGGCGGTAGAGAATTTTGTCGCAGAAGCGACCCGCCGCAGGCGGAGAAGCTCGCGAGCGAGCTTCTTTCTTATTTGATTTTCCAGAAAACAGATTCCCGGGAAATCAAAATCGTTCCGTGTGAATCCTCATGCGGTGGAAGGGAGCTTTGCCGCAGAATCTCACAAGTATAAATTATCTGTCTTCTGCTTATAATAGGAATAACAAAAACAGTACAGGCGGAATGGCATGAAGGTGAGATGGAAGAGAATCCGGAAAACGGACAAAGAGATTTATTATTTTGATTCCCGGCAGGCGGAGGATGCAGAGCTTTGCGGAAAACTGCTTCACAGAATGATTGAGGAGGTTCGGGCAGAAGAGAGCCGGGATGGAGTTGTGTTTTTATGCATCGGGACAGACCGATCCACCGGAGACAGTCTGGGCCCCCTGATTGGATATAAATTAAAAGAACAGAAGGTCAGAAGGATGGAGATTGTAGGAACTCTGGAACGGCCTGTTCATGCCATGAATCTGGAACAGTCGGTTGCCATGATTGAGCGGTGTTTTCCCAATCATGTAATTGTGGCGGTAGATGCTTCTGTGGGAAGTGCGGAGCATGTGGGCTGTGTGACTCTGGGCAGAGGCGCTTTACGGCCGGGACTTGGAGTCTGCAAGGATCTGCAGGAGGTAGGCGATATTTTTATTACCGGCATTGTCGGCGGCTGCAGGAATGCGGATCCTCTGATGCTGCAGAGTGTACGCCTTTCTGTTGTTATGCGGATGGCCGATTATATCAGCAGCAGCATATTTTTTGTCGAACAGTTTTTAGAAATTCCTGCCGCAATTTGACAAAATCCACACCGGGACTGTGCTATGATTTTTCAGATAGAAGAAAAATAAGCAGTGGGGTGAGATTATGGGAGAATTGTACAACCCTTATCCCAGGCTGCCGAAAAACATCCGGCAGATAGGGGAACGGGATCAGGCGGTGAAGCTTTATGTGGAGGATTATGTCAATACGTATTTGAAGCGATTGTATCCCACCGGCGGACAGGATTTGCGGGTGGGGCTTCTGGTGGGAGAATGCCGGGTTCAGGACGGCATTCCTTTTCTGTTTGCAGACGGGGCGCTGGAGATGGAGAATGTGGCCCGGGAAGGCCAAAAGGCAGAATTTACGGAGGAGGCCTGGAAAAAAGCCTATGAGGTAATGGAGCAGATGTTTCCGAAAAGGAGTATTCTGGGGTGGTTTTTATGCGGAGCCCAGGGAAGCACTTTAAGTCCGCTGAATTACTGGAAACAGCACAGTCAGTATTTTGCAGGAAAATATCAGCTGATGTATTTAAACAGCGGTCTGGAGGGAGATGAGGCGGTCTACATGGCGTCCGAGGACGGATTTTACCGTCTCCAGGGGTACTGCATTTATTACGAAAGAAATCAGATGATGCAGGATTATATGGTTTCCCGCAAGGATGCCAGACGGGTTGAGACAGGAAGCAGGGATACTGTGATTCGCGATTTCCGGCAGAAAATGGAGGATAAAAAAACAGAGGCAGTCCGGACGCGTTCTGCAGTCAATGTGCTGGGGACAGCCTGCGGTGTCCTGTCGGTGCTGGTGCTGGCTGGCGGTGTAGTCAGCTTTAATAATTATCAGAAAATGAAAACAATGGAGACGGTGATTGCCTCCGCGGTTCCGGAGGGAACCTGGCAGAAATGGTCGAATGCACTGACGACAGGGGAAAGCGGAGATGAGGTGGAAATCGAGGAGGTGCCGGGACAGGTATATCCCACCCAGGCGGGAATTGTAATTGAAACAGAAGGAAGCGGGACTGTTTCCTCACAGAATTCCGTTTTGACAGGAGGAATGGGAGGAAATGCCACTGCCGCCGGCACAGAAAATCAGAATCTGTTTATAGAAACCGGGAAGACGGAAAGCGGCGGAGCGGCTGCTGGGTCAGGAACATCGCTGTCGGAGGAGAGCGGAGCGGCGGCGAAAACAGAGAATGTCCAGGAAAGCGGCGCGGCGCAGGAAGCAGCGGTTCTCCAGGAAAGCGGGCCGGAAACAGTTCCTGTTCAGATTCCGGCGGACGCAGTGCAGTATACGGTAAAAAGAGGGGAAACACTTTACGGAATCTGTATGGAGCGTTATCACAGTATGGAACCGATCGGACAGATTTGTCTGTGGAACGGGCTGGATGATGAGAACAGACTTTCTGCGGGCCAGGAACTTTATCTGCCTGCCGCCGGGAATTAAAAGATGTAATTATGCCTGCAGGCGGTAAAACTTCTTTACCCGCACTTTAAAATGAGGTATACTTAATTTAAGTATGTTCATTTTTCAGGAGAAAGAAAAGAATGAGTGATTTTAACTCGATGAGCCGGGAAAACAAAAAGCAGCGGCTGCGCCAGAGGGTAGTGACGAATCCCGCCTGGTCAGATGAGAATAAAAGCCCGGGCGGACAGGGCAGCTATCCGGAGCCGCCGGGACGCCAGCGGCAGCAGAACCGTCCCGCGTCTTATGAGGAGGATGGAGAAGAGGCGGCCCGCAGAGCTCTGAAGAAGGCCAGAGGCCGAAGACTGCTGGCAGCGGCAGCTGTGGTGCTTCTTCTGGGAGGAGCAGTCGGCGGCTGGTTTTACTACCAGAGAAATTACAGCTATACCAGCTACGAGACAGTATGGCAGGCAGATTTAAATCAGGGAAGCCTGGTGGGTTATGAGAGCTTTGGTTCCAATGTCCTGAAGTATACCAAGGACGGAGCTTCTTATATAGATGCCAAAGGGAAAAACGTCTGGACAGAAAGCTTTGAGATGAAAAATCCCATAGTGGCAGTGAATGGTTCTTATGCGGCCATTGCAGACCGTCAGGGAAACAGCATTTATATCTGCGGGGAGAACGGACGGGTCGGACAGGCTTCCACAGTTCTTCCGATTACCAGAGTCGCCATATCTGCCACAGGAGTTACGGCGGCGGTTCTGGAGGACAGTACGTCCAGTTATATTGTTTTTTTCCGCAAGGACGGAACCCAGCTGGAGGTTACGGTGAAAACAGTGATGGGCGGAGACGGGTATCCCCTGGATATTTCTCTTTCCCAGGACGGAACCCAGCTGATGTGCTCATACGCTTATATTGAAAGCGGGGAGCTGCGGTCCAGAGTGGTATTTTACGATTTCTCTGAAGTGGGAAAAAGCGTTCCGAACCGTCTGGTCGGCGGATTTGACGATATTTTTTCAGGGACTATGGTTCCAGAGGTGACCTATATGGAAGCGCCTTATTCCTGCGCATTTTCCGGAAACGGACTGAGCTTTTTTACTTCCAGAAACCTGGCGTCTCCGGAGCTGGTAACACAGGTTATGATAGAAGAAGAAATCCAGAGTGTATTCTGTTCCGAACAGTATGCAGCTGTTATTGTGCAGAATACAACAGGAGAGTATTCGCGGCGTCTTATGGTATATGAAAAAGACGGAACACCAGTATTTACACGGGAATTTAACTATGAATATACCCATGCGGATATTGACGGAGATCTGATTATTTTGTATAATGAGGAATCGTGCAGAATCTTTAATACTGCAGGCATAGAAAAGCTGTATGCTACTTTTGATTTCGCGGTTTCCAAAATCCGAAAAGGGCGGATGCCGGATACGCTGATTGTGACAGGTCCTCAGCAAATGCGGGAAATTAAGCTGAGATAATATCAGGCAACAGAATTTCAGAAACGATAACATATAATTTACATGACAAACCATATTACAGGAGGTTCTACCAATGACTACGATCGACAACTTGTCCGTTAATGCCATCCGTGTTCTTTCAGCGGATGCAATTCAGAAAGCCAACTCCGGACATCCGGGGCTGCCGCTCGGCTGTGCGCCGATGGCATATGAGCTTTGGATGAATCATATGAACCACAATCCGGCAGATCCCACATGGGAAAACCGTGACCGTTTTGTACTGTCCGGCGGCCATGGCTCCATGCTTTTATATTCTCTGCTTCATCTGTTTGGCTATGGCAATCTGTCCAAGGAGGAGCTGACCCGTTTCCGTCAGCTGGATTCTCTGACTCCGGGACATCCGGAGTATGGTCATACCGTGGGCGTAGAGGCAACAACAGGTCCTTTAGGCGCAGGTATGGGTATGGCTGTAGGTATGGCGATTGCTCAGGCTCACCTGGCTTCTGTATTTAACAAGGAGAACTATCCGGTAGTAGATCATTATATCTATGCCTTGGGCGGAGATGGATGTATGATGGAAGGTATTTCTTCCGAGGCATTTTCTCTGGCAGGCACTCTGGGTCTGGACAAGCTGATCGTTTTATACGATTCCAACAGGATTTCCATTGAGGGAGATACGGATCTGGCTTTCCGTGAGGACGTTGCAAAGCGTATGGAGGCATTTGGCTTCCAGACTCTTCTGGTAGAAGACGGCAATGACCTGGAGGCTATCGGCCGCGCGATTGAAGAGGCAAAGGCTGATACAGAGCGTCCTTCCTTCATTACAATCCGCACTGAGATCGGATACGGCTGCCCGGCAAAGCAGGGTAAGGCCAGTGCTCACGGAGAGCCTCTGGGAGTGGAAAATGTGGCTGCATTGAGAGAAACTCTGCAGTGGCCGTCCCAGGAGCCGTTCTTTGTACCGCAGGAGGTATATGATCATTTCAATCAGGCTGCAGAGCGTCTGGCTGAAAATGAAGCAGCATGGAAGGTAATGTTTGCCGCTTACTGTGAAGAGTATCCGGAGATGGAGGCTCTGTGGAACCAGTACTTCGGCGGAGCAGATGATGTGCTGAAGAAGCTGTGGGAGGATGAGAGCTTCTGGGCAGCAGGTGAAAAGGCAGAGGCTACCAGAAGTCTGTCCGGAAAGATTATTAACAGACTGAAGGATATGATGCCCAACCTGATGGGCGGTTCTGCAGATCTCGGCCCCTCCAACAAGACAACCATGACCGGAGCCGGAGATTTTTCCAAAGAAGACAGAAGCGGACGCAACCTGCATTTCGGTGTTCGTGAGCTGGCTATGACGGCAATCGGAAACGGTATGATGCTTCACGGCGGCCTGCGCAGCTATGTGGCAACCTTCTTTGTATTCAGTGATTATGTAAAGCCCATGGCTCGTCTTTCTGCACTGATGAAGCTGCCGCTGACCTTTGTATTTACTCATGACAGTATCGGTGTAGGTGAGGATGGACCGACCCATGAGCCGATTGAGCAGCTGGCTATGTTCCGTGCAATGCCTAATTTCCATGTGATTCGTCCCTGTGATGCTGTGGAGACAGCTGCAGCATGGTACAGCGCTTTGGCATCCAAGGAGACACCTACGGCACTGGTTCTGTCCAGACAGAATTTGAATCCGGTAGCAGGAAGCAGCAGAGATGCCTTAAAGGGCGGTTATGTTATTGATGACTGTGAGGGAACTCCGGAGGTGATCCTGATTGCTTCCGGTTCAGAGGTAGATCTGGCAGTAAAGGCAAAAGAGATGCTGACTGCAGAGGGACGGAAGGTACGCGTGGTTTCCATGCCGTCTATGGATATTTTTGAGGAGCAGAGCGCAGAATACCGCGAGTCTGTTCTGCCGAAGGAAGTACGCCGCCGTGTGGCAGTAGAGGCTCTGGGTGGCTTTGGATGGGATCGGTATACCGGCCTTGACGGAGTGACAGTAACCATGAGCAGCTTCGGAGCAAGTGCGCCGGCAGGAGAGCTGTTCCGTCATTTTGGATTTACAGCAGAGCATGTGGCTGAGGCTGCAAGAGGCTTATTCTAAATAGAACGTGGATGAGAGTCCGGCCCTGTAGAGGGCCGGGTTCTTTTTTACTTGCAATCAACGATTCTTTCTTTTATACTACATATAAAATCGGTAGCCAAAAAGGAGAGGTACTATGGAAAAATATTGTGTTGGTGTGGATGTTGGAGGAACGACTGTAAAGCTGGGCCTGTTCCAGACTGATGGAAAGCTGATATTTAAGTGGGAGATTCCCACCAGAAAGGAAGACAGCGGAAAATACATACTGGAAGATGTGTCCGTGGCTGTTCGTGAGGTGCTGAGAGAGCGTCAGATTCATCTGGAGCAGGTGGTTGGCGTAGGTCTTGGAGTTCCCGGACCGGTACTGCCTGACGGACAGGTTGAGCGCTGTGTGAATCTGGGATGGCACAATGTGAATCCTCAGAGCCAGTTGAGCAGCTTTTTAGACGGGATTCTGGTTAAAAGCGGAAATGATGCCAATGTAGCAGCCCTTGGTGAAATGTGGCAGGGCGGCGGCATGGGCTTTACAGATATCATTATGGTTACTCTGGGAACCGGTGTCGGCGGCGGTGTCATTATTGATGAAAAGATCGTAGCAGGCAAGCATGGCCTGGGCGGAGAGATTGGACATATCCATATCCGGGATGAAGAAACGGAGAAATGCAACTGCGGCGGTATCGGCTGCGTGGAGCAGATCGGAAGTGCTACGGGAATTGCCAGAGAGGCAAGAAGAAAAATGGCAGCCAGCGACGAGCCGTCCTCTATGAGAGCTTTTGGTGATGCAGTAACAGCGAAGGATGTTCTGGATGAGGCAAAGAAGGGCGATAAGATGGCCCTGGAGGTTGTGGAAACGGTGGGCCGTTATCTGGGAATGACTCTGGCCCAGCTGGCAATGACCGTGGATCCCCAGATGTTTGTAATCGGCGGAGGAGTTTCCAAGGCAGGACAGTTCCTGATTGATGTAATTACAAAATATTATAATTATTACACTCCGATTTCCGAAAATAAAGCAGTGATCGGCCTTGCAAAGCTTGGCAATGACGCAGGTATTTATGGCGCAGCGAGACTGGTTCTGGGATAAAAAACGAACGGAAGAATAAAATGAGGAGACCCCGGTGGACTTTCGTCCAGCCGGGGCAATTATGAAAAATCTATGTGCAATTTGACTATGAAATCAAGTTACAACCTTGATTTTCTATGAATTTAGTATAAAAAAAATATATGAATAAATTATGAACACATTGTAAACAGATTATGAAATACCGTGTTCCCATTGAATGTGCGGAGGTGAAAAATGCCGGTAGAAAAAAGAAAAACCATTGTAATCGGACATAAAAATCCAGATACGGATTCTATCTGTTCTGCTATCTGCTATGCAAACCTGAAGACTTCTATTACCGGAAAAGAATATGTGCCATGCAGAGCAGGACATATCAACGAAGAGACTCAGTTTGTTCTGAATTATTTCGGGGTGGAGGCCCCTGAGCTGGTGAGCAATGTAAAAACCCAGGTCCGGGATATTGAAATCCGGGAAACTGCAGGTGTGGATCGGAATATTTCTCTGAAAAAGGCATGGAATCTGATGCAGGATGCTAATGTTGTAACTCTTCCTGCAGTAAACAGCAATAATGTTCTCGAGGGCCTGATTACAGTCGGTGATATTACAAAATCCTACATGAATGTGCTGGACAGCAGTATTTTATCCAAGGCAAAGACCCAGTACAGCAATATTATCGAAACCCTGGAGGGCCATCTTGTCATTGGAGATGAAAACGCCTATTTTGATCAGGGAAAGGTTCTGATTGCAGCAGCCAATCCTGATTTAATGGAATATTATATTGCGCCTCATGATCTGGTGATTCTGGGAAACCGGTATGAATCCCAGCTTTGCGCCATTGAGATGGAGGCAGACTGTATTATTGTCTGCGAAGGCGCAGCAGTGTCCATGACCATCCGGAAGCTGGCTCAGGAGCGGGGCTGTACGGTGATTACCACACCTTATGACACTTATACGGCAGCCCGTCTGATCAACCAGAGTATGCCTATCAGCTATTTTATGAAAACAGAGAATCTGATTACCTTTGAAGACGGAGATTTCATCGATGATATCAAGGACGTTATGGCAAGCAAACGCCATCGTGATTTCCCGATTCTCGATATGGACGGAAAGTACAGGGGTATGATTTCCCGCCGGAATCTCCTGGGCGCAAGAGGAAAGCAACTTGTTCTGGTGGATCACAATGAGAAAAATCAGGCGGTTGACGGAATCGAAAATGCAGAGATTCTGGAGATTATTGACCATCATAAGCTGGGAACCGTGGAAACCATTGCACCGGTATTTTTCCGCAATCAGCCCCTGGGCTGTACGGCAACCATTGTGTACCAGATGTATAATGAAAGCAGTGTCCACATGGATAAAAAAATTGCGGGACTTCTGTGCAGCGCAATTATTTCAGATACGTTGCTGTTCCGTTCTCCTACCTGTACGGAGATTGACAAAATGGCGGCTCTTGCTCTGGCCGGAGAGGCGGGAATTGATATTAATCAGTATGCCAGAGAAATGTTCTCTGCAGGCAGCAATCTGAAGTCAAAAACAGATGACGAGATTTTCTATCAGGACTTTAAGCGTTTTAATTCCGGCAAGGTATCCTTTGGAGTAGGCCAGATCAGTTCTCTGAATGCAGATGAGCTGGAAAGCCTGAAGGAACGTCTTCTGCCGTATCTGAAAAAGGCTCACAGGGAGCATGGCGTAGACATGATGTTCTTTATGCTGACCAATATTCTGAATGAGTCTACGATCCTGCTTTATGAAGGCGCAGGAGCCCTGTCTATGCTGACCAATGCCTTCCATCTGGAGGAAAATACCGAGGAGGCCAGAGATTCAGCCAGCGGCACAGTAGAGCTGCCAGGTGTTGTATCCAGAAAGAAGCAGCTGATTCCGGCTATTATGATTGCGTGTGAGGAATAAGCATCAGGGCGGCAGCAGGGAAGGAGGACTTTTGGTGGAAAAAGAGCACTGGAGAGGGGGCAATATGCTGTATCCGGTTCCGGCAGTTATGGTGAGCTGCCAGAGACCGGGAGAGCGGCCCAATATTATCACCGTGGCCTGGGCGGGAACGGTTTGTTCAGATCCGGCTATGGTATCTGTATCGATTCGAAAGGAACGGTATTCTTATGATATTATCAAGGAGTCAGGTTCCTTTGTCATCAACCTGGTAAGCCGGGATTTGACAGCGGCAATGGATACCTGCGGCGTCCGGTCCGGACGGGATATGGATAAATTTAAGGAGCTGCATCTGACACCGCAGCCGTCTCAGCATGTGGAGGCGCCGGGAATTGCAGAGTGCCCGGTGAATCTGGAGTGCCGGGTAACCCGGGTGATCCCTCTGGGGACTCACGATATGTTTCTGGCAGAGGTTGTGGGAGTTTCCGTTGACAGACGGTATATGGATGAAAAGGGAACCTTTCATTTGAATGATGCGGGACTGGTAGCCTACTCCCATGGAACCTATTTTGAACTGGGAGAAAAAATCGGTACTTTTGGATATTCCGTAAGAAAAAAACCGGAAAAGCAGTTCCGGGGAAAGTCGGAGAAGAAATCCGGAAAGAGCCCGGAAAAGCAGTTCCGGGGAAAGTCGGAGAAGAAATCCGGAAAATAACCGGGATGCAGAACGGTCCGGAAAAGGCTTCGGAAGAGAATAGAAAAATCAGAACAGACACGGGAGACACAATAGGATGAAATCAAATATAACACTGATAGGAATGCCTGCATCAGGCAAGAGCACCATCGGCGTACTGCTGGCAAAGCGGCTGGGCTATTCTTTTGTAGATGTGGATATTGTGATTCAGGAAGAAACGGGAAAGCTGCTGAAGGAAATCATTGAAGAGCAGGGAACCGAGGGATTTCTGAAGGTAGAAGAAGAGATTAACAGCCGGCTGGATGTGACCCGGTCTGTGATTGCGCCGGGAGGAAGTGTCATTTACGGACCGGCTGCAATGGAGCATTTAAAGAAAATAAGCACAGTGGTTTACTTAAAACTGGATTATCCGGAACTGGAACAGCGTCTGGGAGATTTGAAGGACAGAGGTGTCGCCTTAAAAAACGGAATGACACTGATGGATCTGTACCGGGAGCGCGTCCCTCTGTATGAAAAATATGCCGATATTACTGTGGACGAGGGACACAGAGGGCCGGGACCTGTGGTAGATGAGCTGAGGGCGTTGATGGAGCAGATGATTGCCGAAGGCCTGCAGGCCCGCTAGAAAAAACGCTCATAAAAGGCTGAATAAAAGAACAAACAGGCCTTGTGTCTGGGATACAGCCGGGAGGAAGCTCCGGCTGAAAATAAAAACGGGGAGAGAGGACAAGGATATGAAGTATATTGTAATGCTTGGAGATGGAATGGCAGATTATCCGGTGGAGGCTTTAGGCGGAAAGACTCCGCTGGAGGTGGCAAAGAAACCGAACATAGACCGGCTTGCCAGGGGAGGCCGTCTGGGCATGGTAAAGACTGTGCCGGATGGATTGAAGCCTGGAAGCGATGTGGCGAATCTGTCTGCAATGGGCTATGATCCTCTGAAATGCTACACGGGACGTTCCCCTCTGGAGGCCGTAAGCATTGGCATTCAGATGGAGGATACCGATGTGGCTTTCCGGTGCAATCTGGTTACTCTGTCTGATGAAGCAGAGTATGCAGAGAAAACCATGGTGGATTACAGCTCCGGCGAGATTACGACTGCAGAGGCGGCAGAGCTGATCCGCGCAGTGGACGCGGCTTTCCGGACGGATGAAATTCTGTTTTATCCGGGCATCAGCTACCGTCACTGCATGATCTGGCACCAGGGACCGGTTGGACTGAATCTGACTCCTCCTCACGATATTTCAGACCGGAAGATAACGGAATATCTTCCGCAGAATCCGGTGATTCTGGATTTAATGAAGCGCAGCTATGAGATTTTGAAGGATCATCCGGTTAACCGTGACAGAATTGCAAGAGGGCTGAATCCTGCCAATTCCATCTGGCTGTGGGGCGAGGGAACCAGACCGGGAGTTACCGGTTTTGAGGCGGCCTATGGTGTGAAGGCATCTGTTATTTCTGCGGTGGATCTGATTAAGGGAATCGGCCTGTGTGCAGGAATGAAGGTAATCGAGGTAGAGGGCGCAACCGGAAACATTGATACGAATTTCAAGGGAAAAGGAGAGGCTGCCTTAAAGACTCTGCTGGATGGCCAGGATCTGGTTTATATTCATGTGGAGGCGCCGGACGAGTGCGGCCATCACGGGGATCTGGAAGGAAAGATTCAGGCCATCGAGCGGATTGATCAGGATATTGTAGGACCGCTGTTAAAGGGACTGGAGGAGGCCGGAGAGGATTATTCCATCCTGGTAATGCCGGATCATCCCACTCCGATTTCCATTAAGACCCATATTTCCGATCCGATTCCCTACCTGCTGTACTGCAGTACAGATGTGACAGATTCGGGAATTGATACGTACACAGAGAAAACAGGAGAGAGCACCGGAGTTTATGTGGAGCCGGGATATTTGCTCATGCAGCAGCTTCTGAAAAATAAATAAGAGTCTGTTAGAGACGTGGAGCAATAGACAGCTCCTTCTTGCAGAGAGCCGGGAAAAGTACTGACTTTTTTGCAGGAAGGAGCTGTTTGCGTTATGATTTTCATAACATTTTATACCAAATAATGAAGAAAAATTCGGAATTTACGAAAAAATGATAAAAAACTTGTGAAATACTAACAAAAAATGATAACACAATATTATTAAAAGGTGATTTTAAATAACATTTTACATATATCATGAAATTCTATATAATCAGATTATCAGGTTTATGAATTCATAACAAAAAAATAATATGGAGGCATGATATGAGTGTGACGGTATATGCAGTACTTGGATTTACCATGATGCTAGTTTTGACGGCAGTTCTGGTATCGGGAAAATTTACTCCTTCAATTCCGATGATTGTAATTCCCATTGTATTTGCAGCGATTATGAGACCGACCTTTGCCGACCTTTCTGAATGGGTAACAGCAGGACTGAAGGGACAGGTCAGCAATGCGGCAATGTTTACTTTTGCAATAATTTTCTTTGGTGTTATGATGGACGCCGGTGTATTTGACAGACTGGTAGGAAAGATGATGCTGGGTGCGAAAAGTGTTACAGCAGTCTGCATCCTGACCGTTCTGGCAACAATGGTAGGTCATTCAGATGGATCTGGCGCAACAACTTTTCTGATTGTAATTCCGCCATTTTTAATGATTTACCAGAAATTAAAAATGAGACCGATTGTTTTAATGTGTCTGGTTTCTCTGACAGCTGGTGTTATGAACTGTCTTCCCTGGGGCGGCCCCTGTGGCCGTCTGGCAGCAGGATTTGGAATTTCTGCTACAGACATTATGATAGCCGAGCTTCCCGGTATGATTATCGGATTAATCTGCTGTTTCCTGATTGCCCTGTATTATGCAGCACAGGAGAAAAAAAGAGGAGCAGGTCTTCCGGCTGGAGTAAAACCTGCGGATTTATTCCGTGTAGCAGATAAGACAGAGGAAGAAAAAGAATTATTAAGACCGCGTCTGTTTGTGTTTAACGTAGTTATGATTATTCTGGTAGTTATTGCGATGTTTGTATCCGGTCTTCCTACCTTCCTTTGTTTTATGGCTGCAGCATCAATCAGCCTGATTGTCAATTATCCGGGAGCAAAGCAGCAGGCAGAACGGTTGAAATCTTATGCACCGACAGTTCTTACCATGGTAAGCGTACTGTTTGCTTCCGGTGTATTTACCGGTGTTTTAAATAACAGTCCGATGAAGGATTCAATGGTACAGGTTGTATCTGAGATTCTGTCCGGCGGTACAGCAGCTCATATTAATACCATCATGGGATTTCTCTGGGGTCCTCTGAGCGCTATGGGGCTGAATCACGAGGCGTGTGCCTACACAATCGTTCCGATGCTTCAGTCCATTGCGTCAGATTATATTACTCCGCTTCAGGCTGCGGCTGCTTATCTGATGACTTTTGTTCCTCAGGTTTTTGTAAATCCGGCTACAGCAGCTATGTATATAGGACTTGGACTTTCCGGAATTGAGTTTAAAGATCACTGGAAATTCTCGTTTAAATGGGCAATGCTGATTTGCACTGTATGCTTTGCCGGATCTTTGCTGATTGGAGCAATCCCGTTTTAAAAAGATGCTTTTCATGTGCAGCCATTCTTTTTATAATAGAAAATAAGAAAACGCCTGTCTTTTTTTAGGGCAGGCGTTTCTGCAGAGGAAAGGATGGTGGCTTATGGCGGATTTAAAAGAACAGAAATATATTGTTGAAATTGCGAAGGTACAAGGAATTGCAAAAGCGGCAGAAAATCTTTTTATTTCTCAGCCGGCATTGAGCAAATTTCTTGCACGGACAGAACAAGAATACGGCATTTTACTTTTCGAGCGGATCGGAAAAAAGATGATTCCCACTTATGCAGGCGAACAGTATTTAAAATACGCAAAGCAAATACTGGAGCAGGATCGGAATTTTCGTGAACAGATTGCAGATATCAAGGAGCTGAAGAGCGGTTCTCTTGCTATTGGTTCTACCTACGGCAGAGGAAAAAATATATTCCCTGAGATTATTCCTGAATTTTATAAAAAATATCCTAAGTTTGATCTTCACATTTATCAGGAAACGGCAGCCCGGCTGGAGGAAATGCTCAGAACGGGTGAAATACAGGTTGCAATGATGACTGGAGACGGCAGGGAAGAGCTGCGGGGAGAATTTCATACAGAGGTTGTTTCTTCAGAAGAAATTTGTCTGGTTGTTCCCAGAAACAGAAACCTGAAGGGAGTTTATAAATATGGTTTTCGGTATCCCTGGATAGATATTCGCCAGCTGGAGGGGGAGATATTTCTTTTGCTGAACAATGGTTCCCGACTTCGGACTGTGACAGATAAGGTTATGAGAACCTATGGAATGTCACCGAAAACAATCGAGTTTTCATCGATTGACACCATTTGGAAAATGGTCTGCCAGGGCTTTGGAGTTGCTCTTGTGTCTGACTTTCAGGCACCTCAGGATCAGGAGGTGGAGCTGTTTTCCGTAGGCTCCAGGCCAATTACCTGGGAGTTTGTTATTGTAACAAGAGTTGGGGGCTATCGTTCTGTTCCGGTTCAGGATATTATTGATATAACGAAAAGGATTTATAAATAATAAAATGCCTGAAAGGAATAGGCGGAAAGGCCATGAAAGATTATCAGGTATCAGAGAAAAAATTAACGCAGACCTGGGGTGTTCTTGACAGACAGGCAGCGATGAAGCTGGCGGGGACAGAGATTCCCCAGACTACAATGAAGGCAGAGACCAGAGGGGGAAGGATTCTTGCTGTCAGAGAAGAAGAAACCCGGTTAAGAAGGGAGAAGTACCTGGAGGTGACTGGTGTAATTTATCCCGTTGACAGGAATGCTCCGAATATTGAGTGGAAAATTCTTCTGCCTTTTCATTGGAATAAAAGAAGTGTACAGGTTGGCGGAGGAGCAAATAACGGGCAGATTCCTGCTTTGGAAAAAGAACTTCTGATGTCAGAATATAACCCGGCAGAGCATGGATTTGTAGTTTTTGGAGATGATTCCGGTCATCAGTCTAAGGATCCCATGTCGGCGGATTTTGCATCAAACAAAGAGTCCCTTCAAAATTATATACGCCTGCATTTGATAAAAACAAATGGAGTGATGCATTTTGTTGTAAAGAAATGTTACGGAGAGGATGCTGAGAGGACATATTTTGCAGGCGGTTCAGCAGGGGGAAGAGAGGCTCTGGAGTGCGCCGTTTCTTATGGAAAAGATTATGATGGCATTTTCTGTGCAGATCCGGCCTCCAGCTTTGTTCTTTTGCGGATATGGGGCGCCCTGCTTTCCAAAGCGGTATACGACAGTTACGAGGAAAATACCCATCCCTATTCTGATGGATTTATAGACGAGAAGACCGTTGCCGCAATCCAGAGAGATGCAATTGAGTGGTATGATGAGCTGGACGGAATTCGGGACGGAATTGTATCCAATATTTATGCCGCCCGGGCAAATCGCCATGCTTTTATAGAAATGATTCGGGATAAATATCATTTGACAGAGGCTCAGTTGCATACAATAGAAATTTATGAGAAAGGATTTGAACTGGAGTATGCAATGCCAAATGGCATAAATACATATTATGGATGTTCTGCTCTTGAGGGGGGATTGATGGATCTGGGTCCGGATCCGGTTCCGCGGGAGCCGTTAGATACAAGATATAATGTTCATCACGGAGATCGCTCAGACGGTGTATTTAAATATTTTATTACAAAAGACAGGAGCTGGAAGCTGATTGATCATGATTACCGCAATCCGGATCCGGAATTGTATAAAATGCTGATGGAGGCATCTGCATCTTACGATGTGAATCAGCCGGAGCTGGATGATTTTATTGCTCATGGGGGAAAAATGATTTTATTTACCAGCTGGAATGACATGTCCATCAGTCCCTGGCAGATTATATCTCAGTATCAGGGATATGTGAAAAAATACGGTCAGGATCAGGTGGATCGTTTCCTGAAATTTTACTGTATGCCGTCGGCAACACACTGCAGCGGAATTTCTATGAATTATCTGGAATGGCTGGATACCTGGTGTACCACGGGAACCTATCCGTCAGAAACTCTGTATGGAAAAATTGCGGAGACAGGTGGAGAAATGCCGATGGCGGAATTCCCAGGCTGGGTTCGCTATAAGGGAGGAGATCCAAAGGCGGGAACCAGTTATGAGATTTCCTATGAGATTCCAGAGGGATTTTTTGAGGAGTTTGTTTAAAGGAGAGGATTAGAGTGGATTTGGAACAGTTTGAATGTCGGGCTGAGGAATTGCGGGTTTTAGGAATGAAGATTTCCATTGAAAGGGATACAGTCTATGAGAATTACTGGGATGAGGACTGTCGCAGGAATATTTATTCAGCCAGCAAGAGTTTTACGTCCTGTGCAGTGGGATTTGCAGTTCAGGAAGGTCTGATCTCCCTGGATGAGAAACTGGTTGACGCATTTCGGGAAGAACTTCCTAAGAAGTTGGATGAAAACCTGGAGCTGGCAACGGTGCGGGATCTGCTGACTATGCAGCTTGGTCAGGAAACGGGATTTCTGATGGGGCGTCAGCGCCCTTATATGAAGGAGAATGACTGGGTAAGGGCTTGTTTAAGACAGCCTTTTTCAGATAAACCGGGCAGCCGTTTTGTTTACAGTAATGCAGGCCCATACCTTGCAGGAATTCTGGTACAGCGGAGAGCGGGCTGCAATCTTCTTTCCTATTTGGAGCCGCGGCTTTTTACGCCGTTGGGAATACGAAGAACCGTTTGGGAGGTAGATCCTCTAGGGTACACATTTGGAGCAGGCGGATTGTTTTTAACAGTCTCTGAACTGCATAAACTGGGAATGTTGTATTTGCAGGATGGGGAATGGAATAGAAAACAGTTGCTTTCAAAAGGGTGGATTCGGGAGAGCTCTTCTAGACAGGCAGAGAATGACCGGGATTCCTATGGATATGGTTATCTGTTCTGGCGAGGCCCGGAAAACAGTTTTCGGGCAGACGGGAAATATGGACAATACTCCATTGTGTTCCGGGAGAGAAACGCAGTGGTCAGTCTGTTTGCAGAAAGCCGGAATACAAATCAGTTGATGGATGCGATTATGAATGAGGTATATCCAAAACTTTAAAAATCGGGGGGCCATAAAAGGCCCCCGATTTTTTTAAAGCATCTCCATATAGGCCAGAAGCTGATCCAGCAGATCCAGTCCGACATAAATGAGTATGCCCAGAATAACAGCAGATATGGCCAGGAAAATCAGTTTGTAAAACAGATAAGCCCGGGCGAAATTCTGCCTCTGGGTGTTTTTTTGATTAAATGCAAGGCGGAACAGATAGAACCAGCCTGCAATGGGAATGTTCATGCACATAAAAGTCAGAAACCAGGTGCTTACAGATTCCTGATCCGGCAGAGAACTGCCGCCGGAGTCCTCCTCCGGAAGAGCAGCCTCCGGTTCCTCACCGGAGATTCCGCTCAGATCCAGCTTTGGAATATCAGTTGTTACATTCTGAATTTCCTGAGCCAGAGCCTCCTGAATGGCAGAGGTATCATCGGCAGGGGCTGTTTCACAGGCCTGTTCTTCTTCCGGAAGATGGAGGTTTGTATTTGTATCATCTGTGTGTTCACTCATTCTGCTGTTCCTCCTTCTGCCTGAGCGGCCGGGTTTTGTTTTTCATTGCCGGTTCCTGATGATAAGGCTCCGGAGGGAACTCCCGGACCTGTAACAACAGGAGAAGAAATACTCCATTTCATTCGTTCCTGGGCAAGATAGCCTTGAAGCTGGGCCTGCCTGTTCTGAATCTGCTGTTGCTCCTGGGCCTGTTTTCTGGCTTCCTCTTCGGCTTTTTTCTCCTCCATCATTTTCCATTCGGCAGCAGTGGGAAGTGTGGAAATACGGGCAATTGCGGCTTCCAGGCGCTGACTGTAGGAGGCGGCCTCCTCATAATCTTCAACCAGAGGCAGGCGGTCAATGGCTGTCTGCACCAGCTGCTGGGCATTTGGAGCCTGGTATTCCAGCTTTTCCACATCCATAAGTGCAGTCAGGAAGGTGTTTTTGCGTGTCTGGGCTTCCAGATCTTCTCTTGCCTTTACTGCATCCTCTTCGGCCTTTTTCTGGGCTTCAGCGGCCTCTCTGGCCTTCTGCTGTTCATAAAGGGCGATGGTGTCCTGCATCTGATCGATAATGGGAGTAAATTCTGCATATTTAGAGGTTGTCCGATCTAACAGAGTGCCCCGGGCGTCTCCTTCATCCATCTGATTCAGCTGGGTAATAATAGACTGATACTGTTCGTTTACCCAGTAGGTATCCTCCACGGTTTCAATGATTTTCTTTTCAAACAGGGAAACCGAGGTCTCCAGCTCCTGGGCCAGTCTGCGCTGTTCCTTGTCGTGAATGCTCTGCTGAGCACGAAGCTGGGCGGTTGTGCTGACATAATCAGTAATACCGCTGCTGGAATCCTCCTGCATTTCTACAGATGCCGGCTGCTCCCAGTCAAGAGGCTCCAGTCCTGTATGAATCTCGTCCATAACCCGTTTCCAGATTTTTCCGGCATAGGTGCTGCCGTAGATTCCGGGCATGGCCCGGGGAATATCATAGCCGACCCATACTGCAGTGGTGTAGTAGCGGGTATAGCCGCAGAACCAGGTATCCTTGCTGCTGTTTGTGGTTCCTGTTTTTCCGGCGGCCGGCATTCCGTTTTCCAGAGCCAGTCCGCGTCCGGTGCCGTAGCTTTCAGTAAGCGTTCCTTTTAAAATATCCGTAAGCATAAATGCGGAATCTTCCTGGTAAACCTGTTTTGCAAAAGGCTTGTAATGCTTTGTCAGCTCTCCCTGCTGCTGATGCTCTATGCGGACAATGCAGGTCTGCTCATCGTATACGCCGCGGTTGGCCAGAGTGCTGTAGCCCTTTGCCATATCAACAACGCGAACGCCGTTGGTAAAGCCGCCGATACTCAGAGAAGGAACGTTGTTGTCCACCCAGGTCAGCTTCTGGAATTCCATCTGTCCCAGATAATCCAGGCCGAAGTTGACGCCGATATCCGTAAGAATCTGCCATGCAACAGTATTTAAACTGCGGTTTAAGGCTTCCCGGACCGTAATATTGCCGTAGTAATTGCCGCCGCTGTTGGAGGGGCCGCCTTCCCATTTGTGATCGTCTACCATGCGGGCCGGATAATATTCTCCGGTGTCAAAAGCCGGGCCGTAGCTGATCAGAGGCTTAATGGTACTGCCTGGCTGGCGGGCGCTTAAATAGGCCCGGTTAAAGGGATCCTCTGTCCCTCTTCCGCCTACAATGGCGGCAACATAATTGGTTTTGTTATCCACAATAACCGCTGCGCCCTGGAGGGCATATTTGCCGTTTTCCTGAAGCTCTGTGTAGGATTCCAGAACAGAATCCACCTGAGTCTGGAGAACGTCCTGAAGCTGACTGTCCAGGGACGTATAAATGCGATAGCCGCCTGCACGGATTTCTTCATTTTTCGCCTTATAGACCGTCTGGTAATTTTCTATATAAGAGTCATAATCCTCTTTGTCCCGGAAGATGTACTGGAAGGGGAAATCCTCCATTTTCATCAGAGCCAGAGCGGCGCAGTGAATGGCGTAGCTGCTCTGATAATTCTCATCGGTACCCTCGGCCTCCTCCTGAACAATGCTCAGAGGCTGGGAAACAGCGTTCTGGTATTCTTCGTCAGTCAGGTAGTGGATTTCATGCATACTCTGGAGTACATCGTTTCGTTTTTCCAGAGAATCATTGGGATTGCGGATGGGATCGTAGGCGGAAGGGCTGTTGCTCAGACCGACCAGCACAGCGGCTTCCCACGTTTCCAGATCCGCGGCATCCTTTCCAAAATAATAACGGCTGGCTGCCTGGACTCCATAGCAGTGGTTGCCGTAAAAGTTGGTGTTGCAGTAGAACTCCATAATATCTGCCTTGGAGTATTTTTTTTCCACCTCCGGAGCAAGAAGAATTTCTACGATTTTTCTGGTAAAGCTCTGTTCCTGAGTCAGGTATGTATTTTTGATAACCTGCTGGGTAATGGTGGATCCGCCCTGGGTGATTTCTCCCCGGTTTTTTACCAGGGCAAGTCCGGCCCTGAACGTAGCGATCCAGTCTACGCCTGTGTGGCTTTTAAAACGCCGGTCCTCCTGGGCAATGTAGGCGTTCTGCAGGTTCATGCTGATATCCTTAATGGGGACATACTCATAATGGCCGGCATTAATCAGGCCAATGAGCTGATTGTTTTTATCATAGACCTCTGTATCGGAAAGCAGCTGGAAGTCCTGCCTCTGCATTTGCGCCAGTTTGTCATAGGCGACCTCCCGGCAGTAATCCAGATCCGGCTTCACCTTTGCATAGATTAACAGAGCAATCAGCGCGCCGAGAATCAGGCAGCCGGTTAGAAGCTGGAGAAAGCTCTGAAGCAGCCAGCCAATGATTCCGAACAGGCTGATAAAAAAGCCTGCCAGTCCTCTTGGCAGGGAACGGAGCAGTTGATTTCGTTTCATGTTGCACCTCGCTATCTGGTTGTATTGAGTTACCATTGATTATAATACAAATCCGGCGGAAAACAACAAAAATAAGAGGAAAACATTGACTTTCCCGTTAAAAAGAAGTAAAAAGGTAGAGAAAACATAAGAAAAGAAAGAACCATGATAAAACCAATAAAGGAAGGAATTTATATGTATCAGATAGATTTTAATCAGCCTCTGGCAGTACATTTTATCGGAATCGGCGGAATCAGCATGAGCGGTCTGGCAGAGATTCTTCTCCGGGAGGGATTTACCGTTACCGGCTCCGACGCCCATGAAACAGAACTGACGGATCATCTGGAGGCTGCGGGAGCACAGATTTTCTACGGGCAGAGAGCGGAGAATATTTCAGATAATGTAAAGCTGGTGGTTTATACGGCGGCAGTTCATCCGGACAATCCGGAGTATGCGGCAGCTGTACAGAAGGGGCTTCCCATGCTGAGCCGGGCAGAGCTTCTGGGCCAGATGATGAAAAACTACAGACAGGCCGTGGCTGTTGCGGGAACCCACGGAAAGACAACCACTACCTCGATGCTGACAGAGATTCTTCTGGCCGGGGAGACGGATCCAACGATTTCTGTAGGCGGAATTCTTCATTCTATCGGCGGAAATATCCGGGTAGGAAGCTCGGATCTGTTTGTAACAGAGGCCTGTGAGTACACCAACAGTTTTCTGTCATTTTATCCGACAATGGGAGTGATTCTGAATATTGAAGCGGATCACCTGGACTTTTTCAAGGATCTTGCGGATATTCGCCATTCCTTCCGGCTGTTTGCCGAGAAGCTTCCGGCAGAAGGACTTCTGATTATAAACAGCGATATTGAAAATTACCGGGAGATCTGCGAAGGCCTTCCCTGCCGGATTGTAACCTTCGGACATGGAGAGGGCAGCGATTTTCGCGCGGCAGAGCTTTCTTATGACAGCTTTGGAAGACCGTCCTTTACGCTGGTGGAAAATGGCGTACCGGGACAGCGGATTGCTTTAAGTGTTCCGGGAGAGCATAATGTATACAATGCTCTGGGGGCAGTTGCTGCGGCCAGAGCTCTCGGCATTCCCGCTGATAAAATTGCAGAGGGACTTCGGAATTTTACAGGAACTGAACGGAGATTTGAAAAAAAAGGTGTGATGCATGGAGTGACCATTATTGACGACTATGCCCATCATCCCCAGGAAATAGCGGCAACTCTGGCGGCGGCAGCCAATTATCCCCATAAGAAGCTGTGGTGTGTATTCCAGCCTCATACCTACAGCAGGACGAAGGCTTTTCTGGATGAGTTTGCCCAGGCTCTCTCAGCAGCAGATGAGGTTGTTCTGGCTGATATTTTTGCAGCCCGTGAGACAGATACTCTGGGCGTCAGCTCCAGAGATATTGCTTCAAGAATCCAGGCTGCAGGCGGAAACGTCCATTATTTCCCTACTTTTGATGAAATTGAGACATTTCTTTTAGAAAATTGTTCAACAGGCGATTTGTTGATAACTATGGGTGCCGGAGACATTGTAAAAGTTGGGGAAAGACTGTTGGGATTGTAAGTTATCCACATTATCCACATAGTTTTCCACTTTTTATGTAAAGGAACTATGTGGATTTTTTGATTTACATAAGAAAATGTCTAAAAATTTAAAAAACCTAGTATTTTAGCGGTTTTCGACCGGATTCGACAGACGCAGTTCGAGTTATGTTGACTGGATATCCACATTATCCACATTATCCACAAAGAATTCTGTGGATAAGCCCGCCTATTTCTTTTTAGAGCCGGATGTGTTAAGATACAGACAGGAGAGGATGAAGAGTTATGGACGCGATTTGCAGATTTGGAGTGGAGGCCACCCTGGTGGCAAATGAGTTTATTGACCGTTATATGGCTGATGCCAATGGAGAATATGTGAAGGTATATCTGTACCTGCTGAGACACAGTCAGGAGAAGCCTGATGTGGGTCAGATTGCTGATGCCCTGAATCATACGGAGGCTGATGTGCGGCGGGCCCTGTCCTACTGGGAGAAGATGGGGGCGCTGACGTTAAGCAGTCCGGAGCGCTCTGTTGTGGAGAATCAGGGAGCGATCTGGAGAGACAGCGATTCCAGGAGAAGTCCGTCTCAGTCCGGAGTTTCCGGTCAGGCGGGCGGAAGAGCAGTCTCAGACCAGTCGGGAGCTGCGCCGGCAGGAAACGGAGCTTCCGGCCAGGCAGGAGCAGAGACAGCTGCAGCTTCCGGACGGCCGGTGTACAGCCAGGATCAGGTGAACCGGCTTCAGGGAGACGGCGAATTTTCCCAGCTTCTGTATATTGCCCAAAGGTACCTGAATAAGATATTTACACAGCGGGAGCTGGAGGTGTTTGCCTATCTGTATGACGGCCTTCATATGTCGGCAGAGCTTCTGGAGTATCTGGTGGAATACTGTGTTCAGGGCGGACATACCAGCATCCGCTATATTGAAACTGTGGCTTTAAACTGGCATAAAAAGGAGCTTCGCACGGTAGAGCAGGCCAAGGCCTATGCCAGCGGCTTTACAAAGGATTCCTTTTCTGTGATGCGGGCCTTCGGTCTGACGGACCGGAAGCCGGGGGATGCGGAGAAAGAGATGATTGAGCGGTGGTTTGGAACTTACGGCTTTACCAGAGAGCTGGTGCTTGAGGCGTGCAACAGAACGATGGAGGCTACCCACAATCCCAGCTTCCGCTACGCAGACAAGATTCTTTCCGAGTGGAACAAGGCCGGAGTGAAGAATCTGCGGGATGTATCGGAGCTGGATGAGAAGCGCAAGAGCCAGAAGCGCAGGGGAGGAGCCGGCGGACGCGGTGAGACTGCCCGGCCTCAGACCAACCAGTTCCACAATTTTGAACAAAGAGATACGGACTATGATTCTATGGTTTTAGAGCAGGTCCGCGGATGGATCGGAGAATCATAACAGGAGAAAGGGGGAAGCATAAGGGATGGCCCTGAGCAATTCGCAGTACAATGCAGTAATGAGAGACTATGAGAAGCGTCAGCTGAAGAACCGGCATGAGAGGGAAGCGCGGATTGCCCGTGTTTATCAGCAGGTTCCCCAGTTAAAGCAGCTGGAGCAGGAAATCAGCGCCCAGGCGGCAGCCTGCGCCCGGCAGAGTCTTTCCGGCAGTCCGGAAAAGATAAAAGAGATGAAGGCGCAGCTGGAGGAAATGCGGCTCAGAAGGAAGGAACTGCTGAAAAACAGCGGTTTTCCCGAGGATTACATGGAGATGCGTTACACCTGTCCGGACTGTAGGGATACAGGCTTTGCAGACGGGAAACGGTGCCATTGCTTTGAACGGGCAAGACTGAGAATTCTGTATGCCCAGTCCGGCATTGAGCAGGCGCTGGAGCGGGAGAATTTTTCCACCTTCTCCTTTGAGTGGTATGACAGCCGGGAAAGACTTCCCCAGCTGGGCATGACGGAACTGGATTACATGAAGCTGGTTGCCGGACGGTGCCGGGAATTTGCGGCGGAATTTCCAGACAAGGGAGAAAATCTTCTCTTTACGGGAAGCACAGGCGTAGGAAAAACGTTTCTGACCAACTGTATCGCCAAGGCGCTGATTGACCGGGGGATTTCTGTTATTTACCTGTCCTCCCAGGATCTGTTTGAGCTCTTTTCCAAATGCAGGTTCGGCAGAGACGGACAGGACGAGGCAGAGGAGACCTGCCGCCATATTCTGGACTGTCAGATGCTGATTATTGATGATTTGGGAACAGAGCTGAACAACTCCTTTGTTTCCTCTCAGCTGTTTTACTGCATCAATGAGCGGATCAACAGAAAGCTGGGAACCATTATCTCAACGAATCTTTCCATGGATATGCTGAGAGACACCTATTCTGACCGGGTTGCATCACGTCTTATGAGCCATTATGCCACGATTCCCCTGTACGGAGGCGATATTCGGGTGAAAAAACGGCAAAGATACCGGGATTAACTTGACTTAAATGAATCCTGATGTTATAAAGAATACGTGCAATTATTCAGGACGGCGGGAAATCTCAGGTGATTTTCGTCCGGCAGGGCCGGATAAGGCGGCGGACTGAACAGCTGCGAATATGTTGAAAAAAGAAAAATTACCATACACATTTGGAGGACACTATGATATACGAAGAAAAAACCATTGAAACCATTCCGGTAGGGCCGTTGGGGCTGATTCCGTTAAAGAGCTGCTCTGAACTGGGCGCAAAGGTAAATGACTGGCTGGTAGAGTGGAGAAAAGAGCGGGAGAGCGAGCACAAATCCACCATCGCTTTTGCAGGATATCAGAGAGATTCCTATATTATCGAAGCAGGTACACCAAGATTCGGATCCGGAGAAGGAAAAGGAACCATCAATGCTTCCGTCCGCGGTGACGATCTGTACATTATGGTTGATGTCTGCAATTACAGCCTGACCTATTCCCTGTGCGGAATGACAAACCATATGTCTCCGGATGATCATTTCCAGGATCTGAAGAGAGTGATTGCGGCAGCAGCAGGAAAAGCCCGCCGTATCAATGTAATTATGCCGTTCCTGTACGAGAGCCGTCAGCATAAGCGTTCCAACAGAGAGTCCCTGGACTGCGCACTGGCACTGCAGGAGCTGACCAACATGGGTGTGGAGAACATCATTACTTTTGATGCTCATGATCCCCGTGTGCAGAATGCGATTCCTTTAAAGGGCTTTGAGACGGTACAGCCGATCTATCAGTTTATTAAATATCTTCTGAAAACAGAGACAGAGCTGGATATTGACAGCGATCACATGATGGTTATCAGCCCGGATGAGGGCGGTATGGGCCGTGCTGTGTACTTTGCCAACGTTCTGGGTCTGGATATGGGTATGTTCTATAAGCGCCGTGATTACACCCGCATTGTAGACGGACGCAACCCGATCGTAGCTCATGAATTCCTGGGCTCCAGCGTAGAGGGCAAGGACGTTCTGATTATTGATGATATGATTTCCTCCGGAGAAAGCATGCTGGATGTAGCCAAGGAGCTGAAGCGCAGAAAAGCAAGAAAGGTATTTATCTGTGCAACCTTTGGTCTGTTCACCAATGGACTGAACAAATTTGATGAATACTATGACAACGGCATTATTGACCGGATTCTGACCACCAACCTGGTTTACCAGACTCCGGAGCTGCTGTCCAGACCGTACTACATTAACGTAGACATGAGCAAATATATTGCATTGATTATTGACAATCTGAATCACGATGACTCTCTCAGCGAGCTGCTGAATCCGACCAAGCGGATCAACAAGCTTCTGGAGAAATACCGCGGCAGATAGTCTGACAGAGGCGAATTCATTTATGGAAAAAAACAAAACCTGGGCAGGACCGGACAGGAAGCTTACGGAAGATATCCCTATGGAAGAGCCGGTTGATTCCAGGGAGATTGGCGATATATCGGATTCCGGCAGGGAAACTGCCTGCCGGGAGGATATGTCCGGAACCGAAGCAGGGAAAAAGGCCGGCAGAAAGCAGCCGGAGAAGGAAGAAAAGCAGGGCGGCTGGAAGCAGGAGGTCTGGGAGTGGTTTAAGATCATCATCTCTGCAGCTGCGATTGCGTTTTTCCTGAATACCTTTATTATTGCAAACAGTGAAGTTCCCAGCGGTTCCATGGAAAATACCATTATGACAGGAGATCGGGTGATTGGATCCCGCCTGTCTTACAAATTCGGAGATCCGGAGCGGGGGGATATTGTGATTTTCCGTTTCCCGGACAATGAAGAGATTTATTATGTGAAACGGGTGATCGGGCTTCCGGGAGATACCATTGATATTGCAGACGGCCATGTTTATTTAAACGGGTCGGCAGAACCTATGGAGGAGCCGTATATCAGGGAGCCGATGATTCCGGAGGAACCCATGCATTTTGAGGTTCCGGAGGACAGTTATTTTATGATGGGCGACAACAGGAATTATTCCTCAGACGCCCGCCGGTGGAAGAATACTTATGTGAAGAGGGATAAACTGGTAGCAAAGGTATTGTTCCGTTACTTCCCCAAACCCAGCAGAATCGAGTAGGGAGGGGGCGCCCGCAGGCGGAGAATCTCACAAAGGGGTTTCTTTTTGATGAAATGATGAAGATGCAGACAGAGGCAGCTGAGCCGGTTGGGCTTGGAAAGGCGCTGGCTGCATCTTTTTTTCATTTCATAGGAAATTGCGTCCTATGAAATAAAAACGCTCCGCGGGGATCGCCATGCGGCGGTAGAGAATTTTGCCGCAGAAGCGACCCGCCGCAGGCGGAGAAGCTCGCTTGCGAGCTTCTTTCTTGTAGGAAATTACGTTCTGTTTTTGAGAAATAGTTTGACTTATGAGAATAATTAAAACAATTTGAAAAATTTCAGAAAATATATAATATTTTAGATAAAAAGAACAAAACTTTATTTTACTAAGTTCATTTAGAAGAAAAACAGGTTTTTGCGGAAGAAAATAAATTGACATTTAATAAAATTTAGTTTAAAATGGCACTTACACAAAACGAAGGCGTTTTGAAGTTTATACTTCAAGGCGCCTTTGTGCTTTTCCGGGTTTGCAGAGACAGGCGGACGAGGGAAATAGAAAGTTTGGGAACCGGGAGGGAGAAAAATCATGGCGATGATCAAAATGGAGCATGTGAATAAATATTTCGGCGATCTTCATGTGCTGAAGGATGTGAATCTGGAGGTCAAAGAGGGAGAGAAGCTGGTTATTATCGGCCCGTCAGGTTCTGGAAAATCTACTACGGTTCGCTGTATGAATTTTCTGGAGGAGCCTACCAGCGGCAAGGTCTGGGTGGATGGAAAGGAACTGAACCATAAAAACAAGGTTCATGTGATTCGGGAAACCTCATCCATGGTATTTCAGCAGTTTAACCTGTACCCTCACATGACGGTTTTGAAGAATCTGACTCTGGCGCCGATGAAGCTGCACCACAAGAGCAGGGCTGAGGCAGAGGAGCTGGCTTATCATTATCTGGATGTAGTAGGACTGAGGGATAAGGCTCATGTGTATCCCACGACTCTTTCCGGCGGACAGCAGCAGAGAATTGCGATAGCAAGAGCGCTCTGTATGCAGTCAAAGATGATTCTGTTTGATGAACCCACATCAGCGCTGGATCCGGAAACCATTCAGGAGGTTCTGGATACGATGATCAAGCTGGCAGATGAGAATATCACAATGGTGGTGGTTACTCATGAAATGGGATTTGCCAGACAGGTGGCAGACAGGATTGTATTTATGGATCACGGGGAGATTATTGAGGAGGGAACTCCGGAGCATTTCTTTACCAATCCCCAGCATGAGAGAGTAAAGCAGTTCCTCGGAAAAATTATAAGATAGAGAATTTTTGAAAAGAAAAGGAATATGATTTAGGGCATATCTTTTATGCTTTAGATAATCTCAGGACGGCATAACTGAAAACAGGGAACGGCCGGACAGAGCAAAGAAAAAGGAAAATGAGGAGGAGACATTATGAAAAAGAAAATCGCATTATTACTGGCAGGACTGATGACAGCAGCTATGGTGACCGGATGCTCAGGCTCAGGAAGCGCAGATACCACAGCGGCAGACACAAAGGCAGCTGAAACTGCAGCAGCAGATACTACGGCAGCAGACACAAAGGCAGCAGACACCACAGCGGCAGATGCAGCCGGCGACGTTTCCGCAGATGTGCAGGCCATTAAGGACAGAGGCGTCCTCCGTGTAGGCGTTAAAAACGCAGTTCCCGGCTTTGGTCTTCAGGATGCCCTGACCGGTGAATATACAGGAATGGAAATTGATCTGGCGGCAAAGATTGCCGAAGAGCTGGGTGTGGATGTAGAGTACACCACCGTTACCGCAGCAACAAGAGGAGAGCTTCTTGATTCCGGCGATATCGATTGTGTTCTGGCTACCTTCACGATTACAGAGGAGAGAAAAAAGACCTGGGATTTCACAACCCCGTATTATACAGATGCGGTTACTGTTCTGGTTGAGGATGCCTCCGGAATCAAAACCCTGGCAGACCTGACTGACAAAAAGGTAGGCGTTTCCTCCGGATCCACTTCTGCAAGAGAGCTGACAGCAGCCATGATTGAGGCCGGCGTGTTAGACGGCGAAGGCTTTGACCGTGATACCTTTGATGCAGCAACCTGGACCAAGGGAATCAGCTACCGTCAGTACGAGGATTATCCGGCAATCTCCACCGCTCTCAGCGCAGGTGAGATTGATGCCTTCTGTGTTGATAAATCCATTCTGGCAATCTACAAGACAGACGGACGCTCCTACATTGAAGATAAATTTGCTCCTCAGGAGTATGGCGTTGTAACGAAGAAGGATTCCGGCTTCTCCAAGGTCTGCGAGGATCTGGTAACAAAATGGCTGGATGACGGAACAATCCAGGGTCTGGTTGACGAGTACGGACTCAACTAAAACAGTGATTATGAAAAATGCCGGCAGGTGAGGCAGGGGAGGTAAAAAATGGCAGGTTTATTTTCAGCTGATGCATGGGAAAAGGTGTGGACCTTTCGCGGAACGTTTTTTCTGGGAGTGGAGCATACGCTGATGACCGCAGTGTTTGCGCTTTTCATATCCCTGCTTCTGGGAATTGCGTTTGGACTGATGTCCACAGGAAGAAACAGGGCACTGCGGGCGGTTGCCCGGGTTTACGTGGAATTTATACAGAATACGCCGCTGCTTCTGCAGGTTTGTTTTCTGTATTACGCCCTGGCATTTTCCGGAAACAGCATAGGCATTATTGCAACCGGAATTGTTTCGCTGGGAGTGTATCACGGAGCTTATGTGGCCGAGGTTATCCGGGCGGGAATCGAAGCGATTCCCAAAGGACAGTTTGAGGCAGCCGAGTCTCAGGGCTTTGATTATTTTCAGAAAATGTATTACATTATTCTGCCTCAGAGCGTGAAGATTATTCTGCCTCCCATGGTGAATCAGGTTGTGAACCTGGTGAAAAATACCTCCTGTCTCTATATTATCGGAGGAACGGATTTGATTTCTGTTACCTACAGCTTTGTAACAGGAGCCAGTACCGGCGGCGCTTACGCGCCGGCCTACCTGCTCAGCGGCCTGCTTTTCTTTGTTATCTGCTTTCCGCTGTCTACACTGGCAAGTGTATGGGAGAACTCGTTAAAGAAGCGGGATGCAAGAGTGACTGTGACAGAAGAAGCTGCAGCATAAAAGAAAGGGGAGAATGAGTCTATGAGTACAATCGAAGGAAGTCTGCGGATTATTACCAATCCGGCAGTTCTGAAGTTTATTATGAAAGGCGTGGCATTTACCCTGATTGTTTCTGTAGTGGCAGTGCTTCTGGGAATTTTTGTGGGATCGATTCTGGCTCTGGTGCGGAATTACTGCAACAGAGGTCCGGCCCGGATTTTCAAATGGATGGCAATTGTGTATATTGAAATATTCCGGAACACTCCCCTGCTTTTGTGGATTTTTGTCTGCCTGATTTTCTGTCCCTGTCCGTCTTTTCTTCAGAGGAAAATGTTCGGACTGACCTCTGTAGAGGTCAAGCTGCTGTTTAAGGCTGCGACAGCGCTGGTTCTGTTTACCTCTTCTGTTATTGCGGAGATTGTAAGAGGCGGACTGAATTCGGTTGCGCTGGGCCAGTTTGAGGCAGGCCATTCTCAGGGCTTTCATGTAGTTCAGGTTATGTATTATATTGTACTGCCGCAGGCGTACCGCAATATAGTGCCCACTCTGTTAAGCCAGGTGGTGACAACCATTAAGGATTCCTCTTATCTGGCCAATGTGGCAGTGATTGAGCTGATGGCCAGAGTGCGTCAGGTTATGAACGCATCGTATCAGTATAACGGGCTGGGAACGACCAATGTATCAGATGTTTTCGTTCTGTTTGGTCTGGCGGCCATGATTTATTTTGTTATTAATTTTACCCTGTCCTGTATCGTAAGAAGCATGCAGCAGAGAAGAATCAAGGCGGCTCCGGCAGCAGGAAGGGCAGCCCAGGCTGCGATTCGTACATCAGAGGCCTGATGGATACAAGAAATGCAAAAGGAGGGCCTGAAGGCAGAAATGAAGGATTCATACGTAATTACCATATCGCGGCAGTTTGGAAGTATGGGAAGGCCGATTGCCTGTGAACTATCGCAGCGGCTGGGAATCCCCTTTTATGACCGGGATATTGTAGAGGAAACTGCAAAGCGCATGGGACTTCCGATTTCCGTTGTCAGTGACAAAGAAGAGGTTTCCAATTTTCCCTACCTGCGGTATTTGTATCCTCTGGGAATGGTAGTGCCCAGTATGCAGGATGAGATTTTTCAGATTGAGAAAAATATTATTATGGATCTGGCGGATAAGGGGCCGTGTATTCTGGTAGGCAGATGTGCGGACAGTATTCTGGCAGAGAGAAAGAATCATTTCAGCATTTATATTTACGCATCTTATGAAAACAGGCTGAAAAACTGCTGTGAATATTTTGAGATGGAAAAGGCTGCGGCAGAGAAGATGATTGTAGATGCAGATCATTCCAGAACCCTGTATCACAAGAGATACAGCAAGGGATATCACAGTGCGCTGGATTATAAGGATGTTGCCTTAAACAGCGGTTCCTTTGGGGTGAAAGGAAGCGCGGAAATTCTGGAGACCATGATTCGAAACTGGCTGAATTGTTGAAGTTCATAAAAATCGTTAAAGAGAATCCTGCAGGCCGGGATTCTCTTTTCCTATGAATTGCCTTTTTGAGGTTCCTATGATATAGTTTAGTTATAAAAAAACGGTGTGGAAACCGAAGAATCTGAGGGAGAGAAAAGATGAAAGATACGACGTTGGTAATTATGGCAGCTGGTATTGGCAGTCGTTTTGGCGGAGGAATCAAGCAGCTGGCTCCGGTGGGACCGAATGGTGAAATTATTATGGATTATTCCATTCATGATGCGCTGGAAGCAGGCTTTAATAAGATTATTTTTATTATTCGCAAGGACCTGGAAAAGGATTTCCGGGAGATTATCGGCAACAGAATTGAAAAGATCGCTCATGTAGAATATGCCTTTCAGGAGCTGGAGGAGCTTCCTGCGGGATATCAGGTTCCGGCAGGACGGACAAAGCCCTGGGGTACCGGTCAGGCGGTGCTGGCAGTAAAGGGCATGGTTCACGAGCCGTTCCTGGTAATCAATGCAGATGATTATTACGGCAAGGAGGGCTTCTTCAAGATTCATGATTATATGGTTCATGAGATGGATACGGAGTCTGACGTTTATGATATGTGCATGGGCGGATTTATTCTGGAAAATACGTTAAGTGACAACGGAACCGTGACACGCGGCGTGTGCCAGGTGAATGAGGACGGCACGCTTAGGGATGTGACAGAGACCTTTGATATTGAATGGAAGGACGGCAGCTTAAAGGCCAATGACGAGCAGGGAAATCCTGTTTCTGTAAATCCGGATCAGCATGTATCCATGAATATGTGGGGACTTCCGCCCCGTTTCCTGGAGGAGCTGGAGACTGGTTTTCCGGAGTTCCTGGATCAGATTCCGGAGGGCAATTTAAAGGCGGAGTACCTGCTTCCCAGAATTATTGACAAGCTGATCAAGAGCGGCAAGGGCAAGGTAAAGGTGCTGGAGACAAGAGATAAATGGTTCGGTGTTACCTACCAGGAGGATAAGGCTGCTGTTGTGGATTCTATCCGCCGTCTGATTGAGGAAGGTGTTTATAAGGAGAAATTGTATGACTAAATTGATTTCCTGGAATGTGAACGGAATCCGTGCCTGCGCAGGCAAGGGCTTTCTGGATTTTTTCCGCCAGGCAGATGCAGATGTGTTCTGCCTGCAGGAGACGAAGCTTCAGGCGGGACAGCTGGAGCTGGATTTGCCCGGATATTATCAGTACTGGAATTATGCAGAGAAAAAGGGTTATTCCGGTACTGCGCTTTTTACCAGGCAGGAGCCCCTGTCCGTGACCTATGGAATCGGGATTCCGGATCACGACAGGGAGGGGCGTGTGATTACGGCAGAGTTTCCGGATTATTATGTGGTAACCTGCTATACGCCTAATTCCCAGAACGAGCTGGCACGTCTGGACTACCGCATGGAGTGGGAGGACGCCTGGCTTGGCTATTTAAAGGGGCTGGAGGAGAGAAAACCCGTGATTTTCTGCGGGGATCTTAACGTGGCCCATCAGGAGATCGATTTGAAAAATCCTAAGACAAACAGAAAGAATGCAGGCTTTACGGATCAGGAGAGGGAGAAGTTTACCCGGCTTCTGGAAGCGGGCTTTGTGGATACCTACCGGTATTTTTATCCGGATCAGGAAGGGGTATATTCCTGGTGGTCTTACCGGTTTAAGGCCCGGGAGAAAAATGCAGGGTGGAGAATTGATTATTTCTGCGTGTCGGAGGTATTAAAGAGCCGGCTGGAGAGCGCGGCGATTCACACAGAGATAACGGGATCGGATCATTGCCCGGTGGAACTGGTGATTTCTTAGTTTTTGGGGGTTCCTGCGGCAGACCGGGGGCTGTCGCGGGAATATGTTTTCTTCTTTGTAACTTAATAACGGGGACGTGAAATGGAAAGGTGGAAGGATGAGACAGTATCAGATTCGCATAGACAGCGCAGGGATATATCCGATGGGGCTTACACCAACGGAGAAAGGAATTCACGTATCGGTTGCAGTGGCTGCAAAGGAGTGCAGCCTCCTTTTGTTTTCGCCGGAAAAGGGAAAGGGCGAAAAACAGGAAGCGGCAAAAATCAGATTTCCTGAAGCAGGACGTCATGGCCAGGTATGGGAGATGACTGTGGAGGGAGAAGATCTGGAACAGTATGAGTATGCATTTGAGGCAGACGGAAAACGGTTTTCCGATCCCTGCGGCAGAAGTTTTTCAGGAAATGAAACATGGAGCTGTCTGGAAAACGGAGAACGGTTTCTTACCACTCCGGTCAGCCAGCCGGAATTTGACTGGGAAGGGGACGTCTGTCTGAGGATTCCCTATGAGGAGTGTATTGTATACAGGACGCATGTGCGCGGGCTGACAAAGGACAGCTCCTCCGGTGTCCGGAATAAAGGAACCTTTGCAGGCGTTGTGGAGAAGATTCCCTATCTGAAAGAGCTGGGAATCACGACACTGGAGCTTATGCCTGCGGCAGAGTTTCAGGAGATTGAGATGCCGGATGTGGCGGACGGCAATCCTTATGGAAATGGTCCGAAGCCTACGGGACGGCTGAATTACTGGGGCTATGGGGCGGCCTTCTACTATGCGCCGAAGGCTTCCTACGCCGGCACGGGAAGAAATCCGGCTGTGGAATTCAAGAAGATGGTAAAGGCTCTTCATCAGGCAGGAATGGAAGTGGTTATTGAACTGTTTTTCACAGGCAAAGAGACGCCTGCGGCAGTTCTTGATGTGGTACGGTTCTGGGTTCGGGAATTCCATGTGGACGGAGTTCATCTGACGGGACAGGCACCGGCCTGGATTCTGGCCAGGGATCCCTATCTGACCGATACAAAGCTTTGGGCTACCTACTGGGATGACGGAGAGAAGGATCCGGGATATCAGAAAAATCTTGGAGAATTCAACGACGGTTTTCTGGTGGATATGAGGCGCGCTTTAAAGGGAGATGAGGATCAGATGAAAAATCTGATTTTCCGCAGCCGCCGCAATCCGGCCGGTCATGGTGTGATCAATTATATGGCTACCAACAACGGATTTACGCTGATGGATATGGTTTCCTATGAGCGAAAGCACAATGAGGCCAACGGAGAAGAAAACCAGGATGGAACGGATTATAATTACACCTGGAACTGCGGGGAGGAAGGCGCCAGCCGGAAGAAAAAGCTGGTTCAGATGCGCAGACAGCAGCTCCGCAATGCGCTTTTGATGGTATTTTTAAGTCAGGGTACACCTTTGATCCAGGCGGGAGATGAATTTGGCCAGAGTCAGGGCGGAAATAATAACGCATACTGTCAGGATAATGAGATTTCCTGGCTGAACTGGAAGCTTCAGAAGAATAACCGGGATCTGCTCGCCTTTGTAAAACAGGTGATTGCCTTCAGAAAGGCCCATCCTGTGTTTCATATGAAGGAGGAGCCGAAGGTAATGGATTACCGGGCTGTGGGAAAGCCGGATATTTCCTATCACGGAGTCAACGCCTGGAAACCGGAGTTTGAGAATTTCCGCCGGCAGATTGGCATTATGTACTGGGGCCCCTATGGGAAAAAAGCAGACGGAACGGCGGATGAAACCTTTTTTGTCGCATATAATATGCATTGGGAGCCGCACGAGTTCGCACTTCCCCATCTGCCCAGATCCCAGCAGTGGAAGATTGCCTTTGATACCAGTGACAGCAGCGGATATTATGAAGCGGGACAGGAAAAGGAGCTGGAAAATCAGAAGCGGTATATGGTTCCTTACCGTTCGATTATTGTATTTGTAGGCAAGCCTGCGCCGGATCAGGGGAAAGAGGAGAAACGCAGGAAGGGCTCCAGGGTTGCGAAGGCGGGAAAATCTGTGAAAGCGGAAGAAGCTGTGAAGGCGGAAAAGCCTGTGAAGACGGAAGAAGCTGTGAAGGCGGAAAAGCCTGTGAAAGCAGAAGAAACTGTGAAGACGGAAAAGCCTGTGAAGGCAGAAGAAACTGTGAAGACGGAAAAGCCTGTGAAGGCAGAGGAACCTGTGAATGAGGCGGAGCAGGTGACACAGGAAGGAGGAGCAGATGCACACATTTGAGGATTTGAAAGAGATTGTTGCAGTCCTTCGTTCGGAGCATGGATGTCCCTGGGACAGAAAGCAGACTCTGGAGAGCCTGAAGCCTTACCTGCTGGAGGAAAGCGGAGAAGTGCTGGAGGCTATTGATCATCACGATATGGAAAATCTCTGCGAGGAGCTGGGGGATGTGCTTTATCAGGTCATGATTCAGAGCCAGATTGCCAGCGAGCAGGGACTCTTTACGGTAGAGGATGTAATAGACGGTTTATGCGAGAAAATGATTCGCCGTCACCCCCATGTATTCGGGGATGCAGTGGCTGATACACCGGAGGAAAGTCTCGATTTATGGAATGAGATTAAAAAGCAGGAAAAAGCCAAAAAAACTTGACAAAGAGCAGTAAACCATATATAAATGGAAGAGTACATTTTTTTATTTGATTAGTGTCCGTCAGGGCGCCGCAGAGGCATGTCGGACCATTGCAGGAGGAATTAATAATGAACAAGACAGAATTAGTTGCAGCAGTAGCTGAGCAGGCTGGTCTTTCCCGTAAGGATGCAGAGGCAGCAGTAAAGGCTTTCACAGATGTGGTTGCTGATGCTTTAAAGAATGGTGATAAGATTCAGCTGGTAGGCTTTGGTACATTCGAGGTATCTGAGAGAGCAGCAAGAGAAGGAAGAAATCCGAAGACCGGCGAGAGCATGAAGATCGAAGCCTGCAAGACTCCGAAGTTCAAAGCAGGTAAGGCTCTGAAGGATCTGGTAAACGCATAATTTATGAGGCTGGACAAATATCTGAAGGTTTCCCGACTGATTAAGCGCAGGACGGTGGCCAATGAAGCCTGCGACGCAGGACGTGTGCTGCTCAACGACCGGCCGGCCAGGGCATCGGCCAGTGTAAAAGCCGGGGATATTATTGAAATACAGTTTGGAACAAGCTCCGTAAAGGTGGAGGTTCTTGATGTGCAGGAAACCGTGCGCAAGGACGATGCCAAAGAACTGTACCGTTATCTTTAAAAGTCATTATCATAAATTTTATAATCTCCCCATATACTGAACCAGAGGTTCGGATATGGGGAGGTTTTGATTTATATGGAAGAAAAAGAGGGAATCCGTCCTCATTCCTGTCAGGTTCAGAACCGTTCGTCTGTCAGGCTGACAGGAATCCGCGAGGTGGTATCCTTTGACGAGCAGCAGGCTGTGATGGATACGGATATGGGACTTCTGACAATAAAGGGAAAGGATCTCCATGTAAGCCGTCTGACGGTGGAGCAGGGAGAGGTGGATCTGGAGGGAACGGTGGACAGTCTGGTTTATTCCTCCAATGAAGCATACCGGAAGGCCGGAGAGTCTTTGCTTTCCCGCCTGTTTAAATAAAGTGTCAGGAGCGTGAAGCATGAGTCCCAGTATTCAGACAGAGGCAAGGCTGATTCTGGTCAGCGCAGCAGCCGGAGCAGGGCTGATGGCAGTTTATGACGGTCTGAGAATTTTTCGTCTTCTGGTGCGCCACAGCTGGCTGTGGGTGGGACTGGAGGATTTTTTATACTGGATTTTTGCAGGTTTTGCCACATTTTACCTGCTTTATCGGGAAAATGACGGAGGACTGCGTTTCTGCGTGATTGGCGGAGTTTTGGCAGCGATGCTGGTATATGACCGGGTTTTCAGCGCAAATTTTATGAAGCTATTGAAAAAGACCGGGAGATGGATTAGAATAAAACATAAGAGGTAACAGGGCAACAAGGATTTAAAGCTGGTGATAGTATGAGAGGACGCGGAAAAACCCGGAGAAAGAAACGGGATCGATGGGGCAACCGTATGGCCATTATGGGCATTACCCTGGTGGTGGCCAGTCTGGCGGTTGTAGTGAATTTGAAAAGCACCTCTATGAGGAAGAAGGAGCTGGAATATCAGATCCGCGAGGAGACTCTGGAGAAGCAGAAGGCCGAGGAGGAAAACAGGGCCAGAGAGCTGGAGGAGTACCGGGTGTATGTACAGACGAAGCAGTACATAGAGGAAATTGCCAAACAGAAGCTGGGGCTGGTGAATCCGGATGAGATTCTTCTGAAGCCGGCGCCAAAAGAATAAGGACAGGCATAGAATCCCCTTCTGCCGCATATAATGTGGCTTAGGAGGGGATTTTTGTGTGGAAACGGACAAGACGCCGCGATATGGCGGATGTGAATGTATATACAGCAGGACGTCTCAGCGAGATGGCCCGCTCGCTGGGGCTTTTGGCAAGATCCTGTACAGACAGTCTGGAGGAGGAAAAGGGGCTTACCAGGGAGGATGCGCTGGCAGCCATGCAGATGGCGGCGGCTCTGGTCTGCGGGGACTGCAGCAGGTGCAATCTGTACCGGGACAGTGAAAAAGAGGACAGTTATTATATCTATTATCTGCTTCGGGCTTTTGAGCAGAAGGGGCGGGTTGAGGAGGAGGACATGCCCAGGCTGTTTCTGGAAACCTGCCGTCAGAAGGATGATTATATGATGCATCTGAACAGAAATCTGGGCAGGGCAACCATGAATCTGGAATGGAAGAACCGGTTTCTGGAAAGCCGTGATACGGTGATGGTGCAGTTTCGGGAGCTGGCTCTTATACTGGATGAATTTGCCCATCAGATGGAGCAGGCCACCGATATTACGGAGAGAAGAGAAGCGGCTGTCAGGAGAGTGTTCCGGCTTCATCAGGCAGTGGTAGAAAATATGCTGATTCTGGAATATGAAAACAGACGCAGAGAGGCCTACCTTACTGTCCGGATGCTGGGAGGCAGATGCATGACCTCCAGGGATGCGGCAGAGCTGTTTGGACAGGCTATGGGAAGCGGAGTCTGGTATGCGCCTGCGGATACGAGAAATCTGATTACCAGGCAGTCTGGAACTATCCGGTTTGCAGAAACAGGACAGTACCGGATGGTCTGCGGAGCTGCCCGGATACCAAAAGAAGGAGAACAGGTATCCGGAGATAATTATACCTTTATTAATCTGCCGGGGCAGGCGGTGCTGAGTCTTTCAGACGGTCTCGGAAGCGGAGAAACCGCATGCAGGGAAAGCGGCCGCGTAGTGGAGCTGACTCAGCAGCTTTTGGAGGCCGGTTTTTCTGCCAGATCCGCGCTGAAAATGGTAAATACCATTCTGCTTCTGACAGGAGCCCAGCAGCATCCGGCTACAGTGGATCTGTGCTGTGTGGATCTGCATACAGGAGTGCTTGAGGCAATGAAAATGGGGGCTGTGGCGGCCTTCGTGCTTCATGAGGGAAGCGCTGAGATTCTGGAGGCAGGTCAGGTTCCGGCCGGTGTGATTGGACAGGCAGAGCCGCTGCTTTTATCGAAAAAGCTGTGGGACGGGGATCGGATTGTCATGGTAACAGACGGTGTGCTGGATGCCTGGCCGGGAGAAGACAAGGAGGGAGCAGTGAAGGAATATCTGGAGGGGATGATATTAAAAGCCCCTCAGGAGATGGCTGAGGAAATTCTTCAGTTTGCCTGTCAGTGGGGAGACGGTCCTCAGGATGACATGACGGTTCTTGCAGCAGGGGTCTGGAAGCGGTAAAAGGGGCTTTACTTTGCGTCCTGTGTCGGCTATAGTGGGAGTAGAAAAGACAGAGGGCGAAATGACGGGATAAAGGAAGATGGAGAGATACATGCAGAAATCAATCGTAACGGAAATCAGGTCGTATATGAAAATTTATGAAATGCTGAGGCCGGGAGACAGGGTCATTGCGGCAGTGTCGGGAGGGGCAGATTCGGTCTGTCTGCTGTGGGCATTGCAGAAAATTGCCCCTGAGCTTCCGGCATTTCTGCGTGTGGTTCACGTTCATCATGGACTGCGGGGAGAAGAGGCGGACAGGGATGAAAGATTTGTGGAGGATCTGTGCCGGAAGCTTGAAATTCCGTTTCAGACAGTGCGCTGCAATGCGGCCGAGTACGCCAAAGACCATGGAATGTCTACGGAGGAGGCCGGGCGGGTGCTGCGCTATGAGGCCCTGGAAGAGGCCGCAAAAACCTGGGAAAAGGAAGCCGGGGCTGACTTTGACCGTCCGGTAAAAATAGCAGTGGCCCATCACCGGGAAGACAGTGCAGAGACGGTTCTTCACAATCTTCTGCGGGGCAGCGGACTGAGAGGACTGTCGGGAATCCGCCCGGTACAGGGGCGGCTGATTCGTCCCCTTCTTTTTGTCAGCAGGGAGGACATCTGCGCATGGCTGGAGTCTGAGGGCGTTTCCTGGTGTGAGGACTCCACCAATCAGTCAGAAGCTTATACCCGCAATGTGATCCGGCGCAGGATTCTGCCGCTGATGAGGGAAGCGGTGAATCAGAAGGCAGAGGAAAACATTCTGCGGGCAGCGGACATTATGGCCCAGGCAGACCGGTACCTGGAACAGCAGGCAGAGCGGGTCTGGGAACAGGGCGGCAGGCTGGAGCAGGCAGAGAACGGAAAACCGGAGGCGGACAAACCGGGGGCAGAAGGCGGCGAATCGAAGGCAGAAATCGGCGAATCGAGGGCAGAGGAACGCAGGCCGGGCAAAACGGAGGACGGGACTTGCAGGGTGTCTGCAGAGATAGACAGCGGACTGTTTCTGGAGCAGGAAGAGATTATTCAGACTTATCTTCTCCGGCGAATGCTGGATGCGGCAGCGCCGGGCTGGAAGGATATCACCAGCCGTCATTTTGCAGCTCTGACAGCTCTGGCCCGCAATCATGCGGGAAGCCGGATGGATCTTCCCTGCGGTCTGGCAGCAGAAAAAACGTATGAGACGCTTCGCATTTACCGGAAGAGCAGGAGTGGAAAAAGGGCAGAGGAAGGGAATTTGCTTTTCACGGAAAGAACATATATCAGGGAAGGAGAGGAGCTGTGCCTGGAAGTGGAAATTCCTGCAGAAAGGATTCAGATCTGCACATTTTCCAGGGAAAAAGCAGGAGAAATTCCCAAAAACCAGTATACGAAATGGTTTGATTATGATAAGATTAAAAATATGCTTTCTTACAGGCACCGGCGTCCGGGGGATTTTTTAGTGCTGGCAGGCGGAGGAAAAAAGACCGTGGCCCGCTGTATGATTGACGATAAGATTCCCCGCGGTGAGAGAGAGCAAATTCCTGTGCTGGCTGAAGGAAACCATGTACTTTGGGTGGTGGGAGGCCGGATCAGTGAATATTATAAAATAACAGACCAGACAAAAACCATTTTACAGGTCACATATAATGGAGGAGAAGAACATGGCAGATAAAATCAGAGTATTGTTGTCAGAAGAAGAAGTAAACAAACGAATCAGCGAAGTTGCAGAACAGATCACCAGGGATTATCAGGGGAAAGAAATTCACCTGATCTGCATTTTAAAGGGCGGAGTATTTTTCACCTGTGAACTGGCTAAGAGACTGGATCTTCCGGTTACTCTGGACTTTATGTCCGTATCCAGCTACGGCAATGACACCAAATCCAGCGGAGTTGTGCGCATCGTGAAGGATCTGGATGAGCCGCTGGCAGGCAAGGATGTGCTGATCGTAGAGGATATTATTGACTCCGGACGGACTCTGTCCTATCTGATTGAAGTATTGAAGCAGAGAGGGCCTAAGAGCATCCGCCTGTGCACACTTTTGGATAAGCCGGAGCGCCGCGTGAAAAAACAGGTGACAGTAGATTACACCTGCTTTACCATTCCGGATGAATTTGTTGTAGGATACGGCCTGGATTATGCCCAGAAATACCGCAATCTGCCGTACATCGGAGTTGTGGAGCAGTAAGGAGGAAAATAAGTGAAACAGCAGACCTATTTTCGCAGCAGCTGGTTATTTATCCTGCTGCTGTTTGGAATGTTCGCATGGATGCTTTACACATCCGGCGGAAGACAAAATGAGCTGAGCAGCCAGCAGTTCCAGGAGGTTCTGGAGCAGGATGAGATTATGGCGGCAGAGATTAAGCAGAACGAGCAGGCGCCGACAGGTGTGATTCGGATGATGTTAAATGACGGAAATTATTATGAAGTCAATGTGCCGGATGTAACAGCTGCTCAGGAGCTTCTGGATGAAAAGGGCGTTGATTACGTTACCAGAGATGTTCCGCGGGTGAATTACTGGCTCAGTCTGGCGCTGCCGGTGATCATGATGGTGGGAACCGTGGTGGTCCTGGTGCTGATGATGAATATGAAGGCGGCCGGAGGCGGCGGAGCCAATGCCAAGATGATGAATTTCGGCAAGAGCCGTGCGCGAATGACTCATACCAGCAATATCAGCTTTAAAAATGTGGCAGGACTGATGGAGGAGAAAGAGGATCTGGAGGAGATGGTGGATTTCCTGAGGAATCCTCAGAAATATACCAGTGTCGGAGCCCGGATTCCCAAGGGCGTTATTCTGGTAGGCCCTCCCGGAACAGGTAAAACCCTTCTTGCCAAGGCAGTTGCAGGAGAGGCGGGAGTTCCGTTTTTCTCGATTTCCGGTTCTGACTTTGTGGAAATGTTTGTGGGAGTGGGTGCATCCCGTGTCCGGGATCTGTTTGAGGACGCCAAGAAAAATGCTCCCTGTATTGTATTTATCGATGAGATTGATGCTGTAGCCCGCCGCAGAGGAAGCGGAATGGGCGGCGGCCATGATGAGAGAGAGCAGACCTTAAACCAGCTTCTGGTAGAGATGGATGGTTTCGGGGTAAATGAAGGAATCATTGTTATGGCGGCTACCAACCGGGTGGATATTCTGGATCCGGCTATTCTCCGTCCGGGCCGTTTTGACCGGAAGGTAATGGTGGGACGTCCTGATGTGAAGGGACGCCAGGAGATTTTACAGGTTCACTCCAAGTCAAAGCCTTTAGGTGAGGATGTGGATCTTCATCGTGTGGCAAAGACCACCTCGGGCTTTACCGGCGCGGATCTGGAAAACCTGCTGAATGAGGCTGCGATTCTGGCAGCCAAGGAAAACAGAAGCTTTATCCGCCAGTCTGATATTGACCGTTCCTTTGTCAAGGTTGGAATCGGCGCGGAGAAGAAGAGCCGCGTGATTTCTGAGAAAGAAAAGAAAATTACGGCATATCATGAGTCCGGACACGCAATTTTGTTCCATGTTCTGCCGGATGTGGGACCTGTGCATACGGTTTCCGTTATTCCTACAGGAGTAGGCGCGGCCGGATATACCATGCCGCTTCCAGGGGAAGATGAGATGTTTAATACCAAGGGAAAAATGCTTCAGGATATTATGGTGTCTCTGGGCGGCCGGATTGCCGAGGAAATTATTTTTGATGATGTGACAACCGGCGCTTCTCAGGATATCAAGCAGGCAACCAAGATTGCCCGGGCGATGGTAACCCGGTATGGAATGTCTGAGCAGATGGGTATGATTGATTACGGCGATGATGATGAGGTATTTATCGGCCGTGACTTTGGACACACCAAGGGATACGGCGAAGAGGTGGCATCCATGATTGACCGCGAGGTGAAGCGGATTATTGATGAATGCTACAAAAAGGCCAGAGAAATCATTGAGCAGCACAGGGAAGTGCTGGATCGCTGCAGCAGCCTGCTGATGGAAAAAGAAAAAATCGGTCAGGATGAGTTTGAAAGCCTGTTTGCAGAAGCAGAAGGGGAAGCGAAGGAGTGCTGAGTTTATGTGGAGTGCAGGAAAATTTCACGGAAAATTTATATGTGAAATACTGTTCCGTCATTCTGCATAAAAAATAAAATGAAATTTATAGAAGTTTGTGCACACTTATTTTCATCTTTATGGTACTATAATTAGCGTAAACCCCCCAATACATTATATAGTTTTTGCTACACCCCATAAGAAACGAAATACCTTCTCCTGAAAGAGCCGACTGCCCCGTTGGCTCTTTCTCTTTGTGTGAACGCCTGTTTCGGCTGCGCGCCGGCGGGCGAGTCCTGAAGGTGAAAGCTCTGTGATATACAAATGCTGCGCGAAGAGGTGAACGGCGCTTTGATGTCTTCCCTTCGCGTGAAAAAACAGTTGTATCTTGTCGGGGAATGGGATAAAATAACAGTAACGACACGGAGGGAGTATAGATGATGCCAGAACAACAGATGGAAAGACTGAATAAGCGGGCGCTGTTCGCAGACGAGACTCTGGACTACCGGATACCGGAAGAGCCTGATGCAGGAGACAGTGTAGTCCTCCGGTTCCGCACAGGAAAAGATAATATTGATCATGTGTATTACATTACGGATGAGGGAAAAATAGAGATGAAAAAAACCTCATCCGATTCTTTGTTTGATTATTATGAAATTCGGATAACAGCAGGGGAAGAGCCCCTTTACTATTATTTCCAGGCAGAAAAGGGTGAGCAGGTCTGCTTCTATGACCGTCTGGGGGCTGATGCGGATTTTAAAGGAAGCCATGCCTTCTGTATTACTCCGGGCTTCCATACACCGGAGTGGGCCAAGGGAGCGGTTATGTATCAGATTTACATTGACCGTTTCTGCAATGGAGATCCGGACAATGATGTGACGGATGACGAATATATTTATATCGGCTGTCCGGTACAGCAGGTAAAGGACTGGAATGCAGAGCCTGAAACGATGGATGTGGGAAGATTTTACGGCGGAGATCTGCAGGGAGTCTGGGATAAGCTGGATTATCTGCAGTATCTGGGGGTTGAGGTGATTTATTTTAATCCTCTGTTTGTGTCTCCGTCGAATCACAAGTATGACAGCCAGGATTATGAGCATATTGATCCCCATTACGGCGTGATTGTCCGTGACGGCGGACAGGCCGTTCCGAAGGGGGCTGTATCCAATGAGGATGCGTCCCGCTACAGACTCCGCAGTGCAGCTCCGGAAAATCTGACGGCCAGCGATGCGTTTTTCGCAGAATTTGTGGAAGAGCTTCACCGGAGAGGAATGCGGGTGATTATTGACGGTGTGTTTAATCACTGCGGTTCTTTTAATAAATGGCTGGATCGGGAAAAGATTTATGAAAAAACGGGCGGCTATGAGGCCGGGGCATATGTCAGCAAGGACAGTCCCTACCGCAGCTTTTTCCGGTTTAATGATGAGACGGCATGGCCGGATAATGATTCCTATGACGGCTGGTGGGGCCACGATACCCTTCCCAAGCTGAATTACGAGGGTTCTGACCGGTTATATAACTATGTAATGTCTATTGCCCGCAAATGGGTGTCTCCGCCCTTTAACGTGGACGGATGGAGACTGGATGTGGCAGCAGATCTGGGCCACAGCAGCGAGTATAATCACAAATTCTGGAGGGATTTCCGGAAGAATGTAAAGGAGGCCAATCCAGAGGCAATCATTCTGGCAGAGCATTACGGGGATCCGGGAAGCTGGCTTGCCGGGGATCAGTGGGATACTGTGATGAATTATGATGCCTTCATGGAGCCTCTTACCTGGTTCCTTACGGGGATGGAAAAGCACAGCGATGAGTATAATGGAATTCTTTTGGGGGACGGAGTGAGCTTTTTCCGTTCTATGAATTACCATATGGCGAGAATGAAAACTCCCTCTCTTCTTACATCAATGAATCAGCTTTCCAACCACGATCACAGCCGGTTTCTGACCAGAACCAATCAGACTGTGGGACGTCTGGCTACAGCCGGGGCGAAAAAGGCAGAAGAAGGCATTCACTACGGCGTATTTCGGGAAGCGGTGATGGTGCAGATGACCTGGCCGGGCGCTCCTACTCTGTATTATGGAGATGAGGCGGGGGTGTGCGGCTGGACAGATCCGGATAACCGGAGAACCTATCCCTGGGGCCGTGAGAATTTTGAACTGATTGAGTTTTACAGCTATATGATCCGGATTCACAAAGGAATGCCGGCTCTTCGCCGCGGTTCATTAAAGCAGCTTCTGGCTGACCGCCAGCTGATTGCCTACGGACGGGTTCGGGGAAGGAACCGCTGCGTCGTAGCAGTCAATAACCGCAATAACAGACGGGAGATTCAGCTGCCTGTATGGGAACTGGGAATTACGGATGAGGAAAAAATCATGCGTGTAATGCTGACGGAGGAAAACGGCTACAATGTGGGAATTTTGGAATATCACTCCAGAGATGGTATTCTGACCCTGGAGATGCCGGCTCACGGCAGTATTCTTCTGGTGGCCGGAATGGACGAGACAGGAAGGGAAACATCCTCAGGAAAAGAAATCAGAGCAGAAAGATAAGGAAAAAGAGTGTAAAAACGAGAAATTCAAAAAATAAAAAAGGTATTTGAAAAAAACTTCTTGATTTTTTATCTATGCTGTGATAAGATAACTCTGCTTGTTAAAGCCGGTATGGGCGGGTTCCCGAGTGGCCAAAGGGGGCAGACTGTAAATCTGTTAGCAGTGCTTTCGATGGTTCGAATCCATCTCCGCCCATTTCGCCGCAGTGGCGGAACTGGCAGACGCACAGGACTTAAAATCCTGCGGGACTAATCTCCCGTGCCGGTTCGATTCCGGCCTGCGGCATTGAGCGAGAGTCTTAGACTTCTGAAGAGAGGTTTAGGACTTTTTTTGTTTTACAGAAGTTTGCAAGAGAGCTTCTCTCTTGTTACACAGAAAGGTTCATCTATAAAAGAAAAGGAGAAAGAATATGAAAAGCAGAGTGTTTGAAACTGTATTATATTACACACCGGAGCCATCAGAAAAGGCAGTGAAGCTGAAGGGCGTGCTTGTGAGAATGGGAATCCGGATCAAAAACATTTCTCCGGAGCAGGCAGGGGAAACCATAGGAAGTCTTCTGGGGATAGCAGGATATGAGAAAAACAGCGGAGAAAACGAGGCGGCAGAGAAAGCTCTTCCGGTGATGGATCAGGAAATGCTGGTTATGCACCGTTTTTCAGAGAGGCGTCTGGATGAGCTTTTGATGAATCTGCGGAAAGCCGGTGTTCCGAAAATCGCCCTGAAGGCAATTGTAACAGAAAGCAATGCAGGCTGGAGCTTTGGCCAGTTATATGAAGAGCTTTTGGAAGAGCACCGGAGAATGTCCGGGATGGGACAGTAAAAAGCTGCAGAGAAGTATGAATCTCCTCAGAACGGTTATGCTTATGGTATATTCAAGCAGGCATAAAGGAGGTTTTAAAAAAGTTATGAGTGAGATGAATATTTCTCTGAAAGGACCGGAGGATGCTCTGGAATTTGTGCGTCGGGTGGAAAAATATCCGTATACGATGGATTTGTGCTGCGGAAGCATTGTGGTAGATGCAAAATCGATTCTTGGAATTTTATATCTGGGTTTTGATCATGTGGTTCATTTGAAGGTACATGCGGGAGAGTGCGGTGAACTGAGAAAAGACCTGGAGAAGTTTCTTGCAGCCTGAAAATTGTCCGAAAAATGGAGGAAATTCTTTCAAAAAACAGGAGATCCGTATCTTTTCCTTTTTTTAAAAGTGTGATAAACTGTCCACAACATCGTTACAGCGGTAAAAAACGGAGAAGATGAGGAGAATACCAATGTATAAAATAGTTTCCAGACTGTTGATTTACGGCGATATGCCAAAAGACACGATTCTGATGGAGCTGGCGGATATTGTCCGTAAAATGGATGACAAAACCCAGACAAAGGAAGAGCTTTCTACCCGGGTGTTTACACAGATGAAGCATCTTCTGCAGGTGGCTACAGATTACGGCTTTGACAGAAATCTGTGGCACAATTATCTGACGTTTCTTCTGATTACCAGTGAGAATCCGTTCAGCATTACCTGCGAAAAGGTCGGGGCAAATGAAGGAAGCGTCAATTATTTTGCCAAGGGAGATTTCAGGGCTTTTCTTGATTTGTTTCATTATGATTTCTCCGAATTGGAGGAGTATCTGGGGATTGACTGCTTCAGCCGGATTTCCAATTATCAGGCAATCGGGAAAAAAGAACTGATGTATAACAAAAATGTCAGTCAGAAGGTACAGGCTCTGAGCAGAAAGCTGGAGGAGGCGCAGGACGAAAATGAGTTTTTTGACTGTGTCACCGGATTTTACAAGGACTATGGCGTGGGAATGTTTGGACTGAATAAGGCTTTCCGTATTCAGTCAAGAGCAGACGGCCGGGTTGACTTTGTGGCAATCAATAATATGGATGCCGTTATGCTGGATGATTTGATTGGCTATGAGCTGCAGAAGAAAAAGCTGGTAGAGAATACGCTTGCATTTGTACAGGGCAAGAAGGCCAACAATGTTCTTCTTTTTGGCGACAGCGGTACGGGAAAATCTACAAGCATCAAGGCAATTGTTAATGAATTCTACGATCAGGGACTTCGCATGATCGAGATCTACAAGCACCAGTTTAAGGATTTGTCGGCTGTGATTGCCCAGATTAAAAACAGAAACTACCGTTTTATTATTTACATGGATGATTTGTCATTTGAGGAGTTTGAGGTAGAATACAAGTTCCTGAAGGCAGTAATTGAAGGCGGTGTGGAGACAAGACCGGATAATATCCTGATTTATGCGACCTCTAACCGGCGTCATCTGATTAAAGAGAACTGGAGTGACCGCAGTGATATGGAGCACGACAATGGAATGCACCGTTCCGATACCATGGAAGAGAAGCTTTCTCTGGTCAATCGATTTGGCGTTACCATCTGCTATTCCAAGCCGTCCCAGAAGGAGTATTTCCATATTGTGGAGGGTCTGGCACGTCGGGCGGGTATTACCATGCCGGAGGAAATGCTGCGGGCAGAGGCCAATAAATGGGAGCTGAGCCACGGCGGCATTTCCGGGCGGACAGCACAGCAGTTTATTAATTATCTTCTGGGCATCATGGAGTCTTGAAGTTTGAGAAAGGACCTAAGAGGCACATGGTAAAGGTAGCAGTGACCAAAAGAGTGCCGTCCTGGTCAGTGGCAGTAACCTGATTTACAACGGAACGCTTTCCAATGTGCAGAGAGTTTGCCTCTACATAGACTCTTCCCTGGGAAGCTCCGTGGATAAACTGGATGCTGCTGTTTTGTGTGACATTAAGCTGTTCCAGGCAGGTAGTTGCCATGCCGGAGGCTGAGTCACAGAGTGTAAAAAGAAATCCGCCATGGAGATTTCCATAGTAGTTCAGACAGTCGGGGCCGATGGTTACAGCAATTTTTGCGTGACCAGGCCCCACTTCCAGTATTTCGGCCCGGCCGGTTCCGGCAAGCGGATGGACGTGGCGGCGGATTCGATCCTGAATATCTGGTTTTAAATCTTCCAGCTTCATAGATGATGGTGATGTGATTTCTTGTTTCATACAGGAAATGCCTCCTTTTTATAGTAATATAGTTTTAGCAGCTTCATGGCTTTTCCAGGCAGGATGCGGCGCCTTGCTGTCTGGCGCGCCCCGCTTCTGTGACAAAGATCTCTTCCTCCGCATGGCGATTCTTGCGGAGCTTTTTTTACAGGACGTAATTTTCTGTGAAACAAAAAAGAGCAGGTCATCGACCTGCTCTTGTCATACGTGCGCGAGAAGATTCGAACTCCCGACACCTTGGTCCGTAGCTATTCGGTCTTTATCTTTTTTATGTTATTTTGTTTGTTTGATTATGCTATCTTGGTTATTTTTTTCTAAATCTTCCATCATAAGATTTATTTGCAAAGTATAGTTGTTAGTTTCTTTTATACGAAACAGGGGGATTTTAATTGCTTTGAATATATTGTTTTTTAAATCATCGGTTTTTTGCGCTTGTTTTTGATAGTGTGAGTTATCGTCTAGTTCTATTCCTGCTAAAATATATAAGTTTTTATCGCATATTAAGAAATCTATATGTCTGGATTTTATATATCCTCTATATTTCATTATATTCTGTGAGTCTGTTACTTTGATAAAATCTTCAAGTCTAACTTTCGGACATATAATGTATTCATTTTTCTTACATTGTTCTTTAAGTTCTTTATAAAATTTATATTCTGATTTAGTTAGAAGGTGTTTTTTTTCATATGGATAATAATTATTAGTTTGAGTCAGTTCAAATTCTGTTTTAGAGGTTACAGTATTTTGTTTTGATTTGCTTTTTATAGTAATTATAATTAATATTAAAATAATTAATTCGATGCATCCTAATATATATACCATTATTTATCCTTCTTCCTTACCCTGTCACAGAAATATATGATTCTTGTTCTTGTGCTTCTTCTTTGGCCGTTCGCATAATAGTACGTTTTCCTCTCTGGTCGGCAGCTCTGTAGTATTTAATTAATTCTTTTTCTTCAGATGCGATTTCGTTTTCTTCTTTTCCAGTGAGTAGATAATTTATTGATATATCTAAAAATTCACAAATTTGTACTATATATTCGCTTGGTGGGTTTGTTCCTCTGGACTTCCAGGCGCTTATGACGGTTTTATTGATATTTAGTATATTGGCTAAGTCTGTAGATTTTAGCTTTTTTTCTTTCATTTCATTGAATAATCGTTCATTTATTGTCATAATCGTTTCCTTTTAAAAAAATACAAAAATGCGTACTTATTTATTGACAAGTACGCAAAAGTGGACTATAATATAAAAATAGAAAGTGACACGTTTGCATTTTTGATTTTGTAGCTTTCTACCATAGGGGATAGGAAGCCGTTATATAGTTATTGGACGTTTCTATCATAACATTTTTCCGATCCCCTTTCAACTAATTAACTTCATGTTTTCGATTGGCTTGTATACCAGTCGCGGATGAGAGGAGTAGGTCTTATGAGTGTTCTTAAATCGGTTCGTGTTCCGGAAGAAATATATGAATATATACTTTCTTATCGGGGAAACGGGTTCAATCAGAAGTTTGTTAATATCATTCGAGATGCCAGAGATTCTGAGGAAAAGCGGTTATCAAATTTGAAGTATATAGATTACCGGATTCAGGAGAGACAGAAGATTCTGGATGAGATAGATGCGGCGGTTAAGCAGCTTCAACTGAAATTGCGTTTGTTGTAGTTGTATCTCAGTTTTTAAGCTGCAGCAGCTTCATCCTGGATTGAATTGAGATACTTTTTGTGGTTGCCAGTGCAGCCGACGTAGTCGGCGCCTGGTGGTTGAAGCCTGGCGGCTGCAAGCCGCCAGAAATGCCAGATAGTGTATTTTTTTGTCGGTATCCGGCGGCGGCCGGTTATGCCTTCTCCTTGTTCACCCTTGTACCTGGCGAGTGATTCATCATTCGCCGGGATGTGGGGGCAACGCAGGGGGGCCCGCATCCGCGGAGTTATAGCAGCCAATGTCGGCGCTTTAATATTATATTTATGGAGGATTAAAAATGAAAGCACAGATTATTTTGTTGTATGCAAGTCAGTACCGGATCGCAGATGAGAAGACTGGTGAAATTTCTGAGGGGGTAACCTGTAATTATTATTTTAATACGGAGTTGGAGGCTGAAGATAATACGAATGGCAGTAAGGGAACCCGGCCGGCAAAAGGTAAACTTGATTTTTATTTGATGAGTAAGATTCCGAAAGCTCCGGCACTCTATGATGCTACTTTTGAGATGTCGATAGGTTCCGATATGAAGCCGGTTCTGAAGATAGTTGACCTTGATTTTGTGGATGTTGTTAAGATTGTTCCGGTAAATGAATAATTTAAGGGGGTACAGATATGGTTAGACGATATTTGAGCATTGTGATGATAGTGCTGCTTGTGGTCTGCTGGTCTGTGCCTTCTTTTGCGTATGAGGCTACTCCTTCAAATTCGGAGGAATTGAGTATGGAAGATTATTTGAAGAATTATAAAAAGATTCCATTGCCCTTAGATAATCCTGGCCTGGGTGTTGTTTCAGATGCTCCGGTTCATACTTCCTCTGATGCTGAAATCTGGATGGGTGATGATGGGCTTCCGGTTGCGGATTCTGATGATAGAATGCTATCTGATGATATTATGCCGTTTGCTTCATTATCTAGTCAAATTATTGTGTATGCGCGAGATTCTGATAATGTTTTATATACTGATTGGGGGTCGTCCAATTTTCAGACGTTTACTTTTCCAAAATTGGAATCTGGAAAATATTATAAAAACATAGAAATATATTTTAAAGATGATTCATTGCCGGATCCTGGTACTTATTCTATTCGTGTGAGTTGTTATGATACATTAGGCAATATACGTAATACTGGTGTTGATAATATATCTGCTGATTATTTTCAGATGCAGGATGGGGGGAAAGTAGGTGGTTTTTATATTGCTGAGCCTACATCGGTTGATAAAAATAATAAGTCGTGGAATGCAAAATGTACATTAAAAATTAATTATGATACGAACCTTGTCATTTATAAGATGGATTTGTATAAAGATGTCGCTATTGATGAAATTTCGTTTCGTGTTAATAATGTAAGCTTTCAACGAGATTCTACGACTACTCCTGCTCTATCTTCTCCCAATGACAACGGCAGCGCACAGGACCATATTGCAAATCAAAGTACCCAGATTGCCCAGAATACGGCAGCTATGCAAGATACTTTAAAAGAGATTGTGCAGACGATATCAAAGCAGCTGGAAGCTCTCTGGAATCAGCAGTATAACTATATACATTTAGAGGATATGGCAAACGCTGATAAAAATGCAGATAAGATTGTCAATTCCATCAGTGATAATATCAGTGACCAGATGATAAATGATGATGCCAATACAGATACCATTGTGAATGGTTTTGATAATTCTGCTATGGATTCTACAAATAACCAGTTGAGTAGTAAGCTGGATGAACAGGCAGCTCAAGAGCAGCAGATTCTGAATCAGATTTCTGCTCCGCTTTCTTCGTTTGAATTTTTTAATCCAGTTACAGAGTATCTTTCAACTTTTATGCTTTTCGGTGATTTCTTGCAAAGTCTTTTTGTTAATTCAGGAGGTTTCAAAAATGTAATTAATTTGTCTTTTATTATGGGTATTGCTCTTATGGTTGCTGGCTTGTATCGCTTTAAGGGGGGAAATTAATGTTTGCTTTTTTTGATTCGGTAGCAGCGATTTTTCAAACGGTTGTTAATTTTTATGTTGGCCTTGTGGAAATGATTATGAATTTATTTTCTATTATTTTTAAAGGTACTGTTTTTTTATTTTTTTTGGTTCCGAACTTACCTCCATTTTGTATGTCATTTATTGCTGTGACATTATCTATTGCAATTTTGATGCAGATATTAAATAAGGGGGGATGATTTTTGATTGCTGATTTTTCTGGTTTCATATTGGATTGTTTTATGATGGTGGTGAAATTATTTAAAAATACTGTGATTGATGGCATTTCTTATGAAACTTTGATAGTAGCTGCATGTATGCTTTCTATTGTTCTTACGTCAATAGTTGTCCGGTTTCGTCCTGGCTTCCGACCGCCTCGACCGCAGCATACAAGTAAGGTTTCAGATTCAGATTTAGATGATTGAGGTTCTTATGAAAATATCTGTTTTTACGCTGTTATTTTCTTTCTTGGTGGCTGTTCCGGTTTATGCTGCTGCTTCTCCAAGTAACGCTGATGAGCAGCTGCAGGATGAAATTCCTTTGATTAATGATTTAGGAAGCGAGGTTGATGATAATGCAAACGACTCTGGGCTTTTGGGTGAAATACTCCGGCATGTTAAGTCTTTGGATGATTTTCTTGTTTCTGGTGATGTCGCTACTGTATCTAATGCCGATTCCGTGGATCCAGCGGCGGATGATAACCTTGACCAGGGTGAGACAATTACTTTTTTCAATGATGCCATTTCGTTGGCGGCGTCTTCTGAAGACCGTTATGTCAATGTGCTTCGTTATGATGTTATTGTGGACGGTCATTCTTATATATGCTGTTTCGCTCCTGAATATATAGATTCGCTTTATGTGGATGCAAATAAACGTCTTTGGAATGTATCAACAAATGTAATTCAAGGGAGGGTGGTAGATGCTACATTTAACCCATATGCAGAAACAGGTACTTTGGTGTACCTTACTCCTTGTCTTGGCAATAACTTTTCTTATATTCGCAGTAATGGATCTCCTAATTACTTTAGAGAATATTATTGGAATGGTTCGAGATACCAGTATACAGATACATATTGTGAGATAGTTGTCGAAAAGGCATATTATCCGTTTACTATGTCTGATATGCCTTATTTGATTCTTATTTTCTTAGTCGGAGGAGGTGTTTTGATTTGTTGGTTGAATCGCTTCAGGCATTATTAGGTCATTTACCGGAGCAGTTTGGCCCTTTTGAATATTTGGTGGCTTCCTGGTTTCTGCTCTTGTTGGTTGCATATTTTGCTGAGTTCTTAAAGCATCTTGTTATGAGGTGGTGATATGTTTGATGAGCTGCGTTATTTGCTCAATAATGGTATTTATGTCTGGTTAAAAATGGCCGTTGATGCATTGCTGCATGATTATGGCTGGTTGGGGGTTGGTATTATTCTTCTTCCTATTTTCCGGAAGTTGATTAATATATTCAGATGTTTATTTTAAAAGGAGGGTGTTTGTATGAAGTTTCGTAACTGTATTATGAAGTATCGAGTTGTTCCGGTTGCGTGTTCTATGTCAGTAGCAGCTGCTTTTCCGGCTTTTGCGACTGGTGCGGAGCCTGTTTCAGGTGGTTCTATTACGGATATGCTTGGTATTTTTTCTCAACTGTTCGCCTGGATCCTGGAAGAGGGTGCAACGCTTTTAAGCTGGATGCTTGATAAGCCGATTCTTATGATTTCTATGGGATTGTTTTTCTGTGGTGCTATCATTGCTTTCCTTATGCGGATTTATCATTCTGTATAATCTTCTGGAGAGAAAGGGCAGGTTCTTGCCTGTCCTTTTTTTTACCTTTTTTTCAAGGTTTGTATCTCAGAACTTCTGCTGCAGCCTGGGAAATGAGATACGGAAAGGGGAATATATGTATATTTTTTTGCGTGCTTTTATTGATTTTTTCTTTTTTCCTTTGAAGGCGATGACAATAGATAATAACTTATATGTTGTTATTTATGTCGTTGTTATAGTTTTGGCTGTGTATGGCTTTGTCAGGAGGTTATTTCGATGTATATAGATTTGTATGTCAAAGTGTTTGCGGTGATGCTGCTTTTTACTGCTTTTTGGGGCTATCATCTCGTAAAATATCGGAATCCTTATAAACTCTTTATGGTGTTTGGTAAGAAAGGAAGTGGTAAAAGTACACTGATGTGTAAATTGGCTCTTAAATATTCAAAAAAGGGGTATACGGTTTTCTGTAACAGTTATATTCCTGGTACCTATTATTTTGATGCTGTAGATGTCGGTTTTTATCATTTTCCGGAAAATTCTGTTCTGCTGATTGATGAGGTCGGTATGATATGGGATAACCGTGATTTTAAGTCATTTAAAAAAGAGGTACGAGATTATTTTAAGCTGCAGCGCCATTATAAACATGTGGTATTTCTTTTTTCTCAGACGTTTGATGTTGATAAAAAATTGCGAGATCTGACGGATAATATGTATTTGATTACAAATTTTTTGAATTGTTTTTCGATTGCTCGCCGGATTACGAAAACAATAACGATTACTCATGGTGATAAGAACGGTAGTGGCGAAAGTAAGTTGATTGACGATTATCATTTTGATCCTTTGTTATTTTTCTTTATTGGCAGTGTGAAGTTTACCTATATTCCGCGTTATGTAAAATATTTTAATTCTTTTGATGCTCCGCCGCTCCCCTTGAAAGAGTTTGAGTATATTCCTTTTGCTGAGGTTGTTCCGCTTCGCCAGCGGGTGCGGGCGCTGCCCCCGGCCATGGCCGGGGCAGTGCGCCGCGCCTGCAGGCGGAGAAAAGCGAATATATTGAATTGGCTTCAAGAGTTTAAAAAGAGGATGAAAAATGAGTGAAAATCAGTCAAAAAGAGGCCCGCCACGTCCTTGTAATACGTGGTCTGAAAATACATAGTAAAATGGGCTGAAAGCCTTATAAATACTGGGTTTAAGGGTCAAAAACAATTTTCGGGAAAATGCGTTTTCCCGAAAAGACTTTAATTGACTAAAGTGGGGTGTTTTATGGTACATGAAAGAGAGTATTCAAAGGCAATTATCTATAACGAATTTGATGAAAAAGATAGTGTATACTGGTTTGATTTTAAGCAGCGTAAGTTTTTACATAATATTGATACGTTTTATTATTCAGTTAAGTTTTTAAATGACTTTACATTGGATAGTAAAGATTCTAATGTTTTACAGTTCCGGAAGTTTTTTAAGCAGAAGTATGAGATTCTTGAAAATGATTCAAGTATTGATTTTTTATCAATACAGTTTGATGATAAGATATTGAATCTTAGGAAATTCAGTTTTGCACATATGTATACTATCTGCTTAGAGTGTCCGGAGTGGTTTGATGTCTTCATTGCTCCTCATGTTCCTCGGGGTGCAGATGGTAATAGTTCTGTGACTTGCGAATTAGTGGTTCAGATTCGTAGTTATATGTTGTGGATGTATGGAGTTCATAAAGCATTTGAAAGATCTTATACTTATGTCAAATCTTTGGTTGATTTTTTTGGGCTTCAGATTCACTATTGCCAGGAGAACCGGATTGATTATTGCTGGCATAGTAATTATTTATCTAATCCGGAAAAGTTTTTCTCTCTGGAGAATTTTTATAAGATGCGAGTAGACCGTTTTGAAGATGCTCTGACGCATACAGAAAAGCAGGGCTCAGAGGGATATGAAATTGATTATGTGGCTTTGGGAAGGCGTTCTGATAAGGTTTTTATCAGAATTTATCTAAAGAGTAAGGAGGTGGTTGAACAAGGTTATAAAGGTTGGTTTTTGTATACCTGGTTTTTTCATGGTCTTATTAATCGCTATGACCTGTTTGTTTATGAGGAATGTTATAAGAGAAAGAGTTGGAAGTATCTCAATTTTGCACGCTGCATGTTTTATCTGCAGTATGGTCAGGATACAGATTTAAAGATTACATGTGGTCGGCTCCTTTCTGGAGATCTTACAATGGAGGTGGATAGTTTACAAAAATTTGTTGACCGTATTACTCCTAAAGTGAATCTTATTATGAATGTAGAATATCAGACTATGAGACGGCACACAAAATCTTATCAGCTTTTACCTGTTACGGATAATAGTTCTCACGTGACTGCGAAAAGAATTTATGATTATCTGGATAATAGAAAACTGATTATTGATTATTTAACTATGCATGTGTTTCGATTAGTGCAGCCTGAGGGGGATGGAAATAAATCCCGGCGTCCTCTTTGTGGTTTCTGGAAGGCTCTCCGGAGCTGTCGTATTGTTGATATGAAATTGCTACCAGATGAGCTTAAACTTGTGAGAACATATTCCAGGCGACTGAATGCAGAATTGGTTAAGACTCGGGCTTTAAATAGTATAGTGACTTATAATTTATATCAAAAGGGAATTAATGATGATGAAATTATGCAGGATGTGGTAGATGCACTTTGTACACTGAATGATAATGATATTGAAAAAGCGCTGAGATATAAAACGAAAAAAGCCCAGCAGCTTAACGCGGAAGAGCTGCCGGGTTATACAGATTATGTTTCATCGTACAATTTCGGTATCATAAATCATGACACAGGTGAAATCTACGGATATAATAACATGGATTTTCCTGATGTGCAAGGGGGTGTTGTGAATGAATAATGACATAAGTTTGAAGACTGCATTTGAATATTTTCTTCTTGACCGGGAATCTTTTTGCAGTGATGATACGATTAAGAATTATAGAAATAGTGTTCGTTACTTTTTGGAGTATATGGAGCAGGCCAGGGGCGTTCCGGCTGATGTAATTGAGTTACGCAGTATTACAACAAATGATTTGAGGAATTATGTTGTTTATCTTCGGCATAAACCTTTAAATTCTGGCCATCCATTTAAAGTTGCTGATGATGCAGCACGTCTTTCTAAGCGAAGCATAAGAAATTATAGTGTTGACCTGAAGACATTTCTTTCATTTTTGATTTCTGAAGGTTTTATTGATGATATTTTAAAAGGGTTTCGGCTTATAAAGGCAGAGAAAAAAGTGGTTATTCCTTTGACAGCTTCTGAGGTAGAAGAGATTGATAGTTTGTTTTCTATAAAATCTTCTTATGGCTGTCGTGATTTGTGTATCATCCATCTGATGTTAGATGCTGGACTGCGTTTTAATGAGGTTTTTGAATTGAGGGTGGATCATGTTCTTTTTGATAATCGTCAGATATTTGTGAAATATGGGAAAGGAGATAAGGAAAGGGTTGTTCCTATGGGGACTACTCTGAAAAAATACTTGTGGAGTTGGATGTATATGCATCGGAAGTATACAGAACATGATTATTTTATTACAATGGTTGATGGAAGTCCTCTTTCAGATTCGTCTATTAAGTCTCTTTTTGCAAGGATTCGCCGGAAGACAGGGATAAATCGATTGAAGCCGCATTTACTCCGTCATACGTTTGCAACGTCTTATATAGTTGGTGGTGGTTCGGTTGAGCTGCTTCGTATTCTGATGGGGCATAGCAGCATAGCGACTACTCAAGGATATTTACATGTTGCAGCTGTTTATGATATGCAGGGAGATATTTATGAATTAGATAGCATATTTTTTCAGAGGTATTATCGTAGATATAAAAAATGATACCTTTGTATCTCGTTTTCCAGGCTGCAGCAGCTGCATCCGGAAATGTTCTGAGATACAAGAAAACCGGCAGGTCGAAGACCTGCCGGTTCTAATACGTGCGCGAGAAGATTCGAACTCCCGACACCTTGGTCCGTAGCCAAGTGCTCTATCCAGCTGAGCTACGCACACATATTTGATTGGCTGCTGCTTTGTTATCGCTGCAACATGTTATATATTAAATGATAACTGCAAATTTGTCAAGCATTATTTGAAAAAAATTTTATAATTTTTGATCCATTGACAAAGAGGCATATTTTGACTACCATTTGACTGTATATGACAGCCACGCATCGGCCTGCCCGCTTACAGCAGATAAGGGCATGGGGAGGTCTGGATGGCCGGGCGGTTACGATAGTATTGCAGGAGAATAAGGCAGGAAACTGTCAGACAGAAAAAAAGGAATGGATTATGTTATATCAGATTACAGACGGTAGTATCTCGGCCGGAGGTACTCCGGTACTGTCGCATTTTAATTTTGAAATCAGGGGAAAGGAAAAGGTGGCTCTGGTAGGGCGCAACGGAACAGGGAAAACAACGCTGCTCCGGCTGATTGCAGGCGAGCTGGAGCTGGACCGGGATGACAGAAGGCAGGGGCCGGGAATTGTAAGTTCAAGGCGTCTGACAATAGGAATGCTGAGGCAGAAGGCATTTGAAGACGGGGAACGGACGGTGGAAGAGGAAATCCTGCAGGGATGTCCGGCAAGGGAGGGCTTTGACCGGGAGCGTTTTGAGTATGAGCTGGAGTATGACCGTCTGTTTACGGGCTTTGGATTTTCCAGAGAGGAAAAAAGAAAAAGTCTGAAGGAATTTTCCGGAGGTCAGCAGACAAAAATTGCCCTGATTCGTCTGCTGCTGCAGAAGCCGGATATTCTTCTTCTTGACGAGCCGACCAATCATCTGGATATTACGTCTATCCGGTGGCTGGAGCAGTATTTAAAAGAATACAGCCATGCAGTTGTTATGGTGTCCCATGATCGTTTTTTCCTGGATCAGACGGCAGATGTGGTGTATGAGGTGGAGGCAGGGCAGCTGACGCGGTATCCGGGAAATTATACCCGGTATCGGGCGGAGAAGCGCAAGAGACTGGAACTGCAGAGAAAAGCATATGAACGGCAGCAGGAGGAAATCAGGCGGCTGGAGGAGGTTATCCGGCGGTTTAAAAATAAACCGGCAAAGGCGGCTTTTGCCAGAGCGAAGAAAAAGCAGATTGAGCGGATGCAGAAGGTGGAAAAACCGCGGGAGGAAGATGTATGCCTGTTTCCGGGGCCGTTGGAGCCGCTGTTTCCCGGAAGCAAATGGGTGCTGGAGGCGGAGCATCTGAAAATAGGATATGAAAAGCCGCTTCTGGAGCTTTCTCTCAGGGTGCGCCGGGGACAGAAAATAGGAATTCTCGGAGCAAATGGTGTGGGGAAGAGTACCTTTTTAAAAACGGCTGCAGGGCTTCTGGAGCCGAAGGAGGGACGGCTTTCTCTGGGAAATCAGGTGATGATCGGGTATTTTGATCAGCATTCAGCGGAAATTGAATCGGAAAAGACCGTGCTGGAGCATTTCCATGATCTGTTCCCTTCCATGACAGAAAAAGAGGTGCGCAGTACTCTGGGGGCATATCTTTTTGGCGGACGGGAGGCCGCCCGGAAGGTAAACAGCCTGTCCGGGGGAGAACGGGCCCGTCTGGTTCTGGCAGAGCTTCTTCAGGGACGACCCAATCTTCTTATCCTGGACGAACCGACGAACCATATGGATGTACAGGCAAAGGAGGTTCTGGAATCGGCTTTTCAGGCTTACCAGGGGACCATTCTTTTTGTTTCTCATGATCGGTATTTTATCAGTCAGGTAGCGGAGTCGGTTCTGATTTTTGAGGAAGAGGGAGCCTTTTATTATCCCTTTGGATATGAACATTATCTGGAAAGGCTGGAAAAAAGTCAGGCAGAGGGCAACGGCACAGGGGTGGCCGGTCAGATGAAGGCAGAGGATGCGGCGCTGATTGCCGGAATGCGTGCTGTTCCGAAGGCGGAACGCCACAGGCTTCGCGAGTTTCCCACAGAGGAGCTGTACCTGGAATGGAAGCTGGGTCTGGTGATGGAACGTCTGGAACCGGCGAAGGAGCGGTATGGAATGCTTGACGCCCGGTGTACGGAGCTTGAGCAGAGGCTTATGCAGTCCCGGGCGTATTGGGCGGATATGGTGTCAGAAGAAGGGACAGACGGCGAGACAGACGGGCCGGCGCCTGCTGCGGGGGAAGCAAAGGAACGGGAGAAGCTGCAGCAGATGAAGGCGGAGAGGGAAGAGGCATGGGAAGCCTGGCACTCCTGCTGTCTGGAATGGCTGGAGGCATTGGAAGAACCCTGATTCTGTCTGCTTCCGGCCAGAAAAACAGTTGAAAAACTGATAGCGGTATGGTATGATGGAAACCATTAAAGCAGAATTTTGAAAAACAGATTCCGTATGCGAAGGTGCATCCCCGCTGAGGGAATGCACCTTTTTCTATCTTGTTTACTCAGCGTGTTTTCAGACAGGAAAATCTGTTTTGGAGAGTCCTGAAAAAAGAGAGAAAAGGGAAAAACTGTTTTTCAGAATGGAAGAGGAGGAGCATTATGAAAAAAAGCATCCGTTTGATTACTGCGGCAACTTTAGCTCTCGGTCTGCTGCTGACCGGCTGCGGCGGACAGAACAGCAGCGCGCCTGAGGAAAACGCTTCTGCAGGCAGTGCATCTGCAGAGGGAACAGCCGGAGGAAACACCGGCGCTGATGTGGATACCTCCGGATATCTGGTATCCGTACTGAATGCAGATATTCAGACCGCTGATGTACAGAAGACGTCTAAGGATTATGAAATTCCGTGGAATATTTATGATCGCCTGGTTGAGATTCAGGTGGCGGAGGACGGAACCTCCAGCATTCAGCCAAGTCTGGCAGAATCCTGGGAGATTTCTCCAGATGGAACCGAGTATACCTTCCATCTCCGTCAGGGAGTAAAGTTCCACAATGGCAATGATTTTACAGCAGAGGATGTGGTTTATACCTTTAACCGCATGCTGACAGAAAAGGGAACGGTAAATACAGAATCCGTGGATCAGATTCTGGGCGCCGCAGAGGTGCTGGAGGGAAAAGCAGAAACACTGGAAGGCGTTGAGGCGACAGATGATTATACACTGAAGATTACCTTAAAAGAACCCTTTGCAGCTTTTCTGGCCTGTCTTTCCACTCCGGGAGCTTCTATCTATGACAGTGAGGCCACAGAGGCAGCCGGCGACCAGTTTGGTATGGATCCGTCTGTAACGGTAGGAACCGGAGCATTCCAGTTTACTTCCTGGACTCTGAATGACCGTCTGGTGCTGACCAGAAATGAGAATTACTGGAGAGGCGCCTCCAAGCTGCCGGGCGTTGTGATTCGGATTATTCCGGATACAGAGACGCAGACCATGATGTTTGAAAGCGGAGAACTGGATCTGCTGGATCTGGATTATGTAACAGATGCAGTGGATCGTTTTGAGGCTTCCTATCCGGATCAGATCGTATCCGGTCCGAGAGTCGGCATCACATATTTGACCTTTAACTTTAATATAGAACCCTTCCAGGACGTTCGTGTGCGCAAGGCTGTTCAGATGGCCATTGACAGACAGGCGATTCTGGATGCCCTTTACGGCGGACGGGGACAGACAGAGCATGGAATCTTCCCTCACGGACTGATTGGCTTCCAGGAGGATCAGACTCAGATTGCTTATGATCCGGAAGGGGCTAAGGCGCTTCTGGCAGAGGCCGGATACGGTGACGGGTTTACCATGGAGCTGGCAGCAGACAGCTCTGCATCAGATACCATGACCATGTCTCTGGAGATTATTAAGGAGCAGCTGGCAGCAGTGGGAATTCAGGCAGAGATCCGCAATTACGACGAGTCTACCTGGCTGGAAACCAGAAAGGCCGGGGAACTGGCATCATTTATGTCTACCTGGACAGCTGATTACAATGACCCGGACAACTTTATTTATACCTTCTTCGGAAATGAGGAGAAGACAAAGATTCGCTCCATTAATTATCCCGATACAGCAGTGATGGAACGTGTGGCCGCAGCCCGCGCCATGGTAAATGAGGATGAGCGTCTGGCAGAGTACCAGGCTTTGGAGGAGAAGCTGATTCACGAGGATGCCGCATGGGTTCCCATGTACTCCAGACTTCATCTGTTTGCTGTCAGCAAGCGGGTTCAGAATTTTAAACCGCTCTGGAGCGGAGTCAGCGATAAGATTTATTATGAGGTTTCTTTAAGCGAATAAGAGAGAAACCGCAAGTATGAAGTGAAACGAATGCCGCAGAATGGAGCAATCGATTTTGCGGCATTTTTTAAGCAAAAGAAGGGGGAAGCCCAGTGTTAAAAAAAGTAGTAAAACGTATTCTGATATCCATACCGGTACTGATAGGGGTGGTGCTGGCTATTTTTGTTATGCTTCGCATTGTACCGGGAAATCCGGTAACCACTATGATGGGAGAGCATGTAAATCCGGCAGTGATTGAGAAAATCAGCAAAGAGATGGGGCTGGATCAGCCGTATTATATCCAGTTTCTGAAATACATAGCCAATGCGCTGCGGGGAGATTTTGGCACATCCTACCGGCTGAACCGGAATGTGACTCAGATTATTCTTGAAGCTTTTCCCAACACGGTAAAGCTGTCCCTTCTTGCAGCAGCAGTATCCTGGGTGATTGGTATTGTGGCCGGGATTGTGGCGGCAATTCGCCAGAACCGTCTTCTGGACCGGCTTTTCATGGGCTGCGCTCTGATGGGGGTTTCCATGCCTGTGTTTATGACGGCACTGGTGCTTCAGTATGTGTTTGCATTTAAATTAAAATGGTTTCCTGTGTCCGGATTTGAGTCCTTCCGCGCCATGATTCTTCCGGCGATTGTGCTGGGGTGGAATTCAGCAGGAAGCATTGCCCGCATGACCCGATCCAATCTGGTGGAGATTATGCAGGAGGATTTTATCCGAACGGCCCGGGCAAAGGGACTGAGGGAATATGCGGTGATTATTTTCCACGCGCTGAAAAATGCTATGCTGCCGGTTGTAACCATGATGGCGCTGCAGATTTCCAGTATGCTGTCCGGCGCTGTGCTGACAGAGAGTGTATTCGGCGTTCCTGGAATCGGACGCCTGGCAGTCAATGCCATTGAAACAAGAGATATGCCGCTTCTTCAGGGAACGGTTGTATTTACTACGGTTCTGATTATTGTGGGCAATCTGATAGCAGATCTGCTTTATAATGTATTGGATCCGAGAATCCGGGAGGGGGCGTAACATGAGGAATTCTGGAGAAACCGGTTCTGAGATGACGGTGAAGCATTTATGGAAAGAGGGGGCTGCGCCAGTTTCCGGCGGCAGTGATCCCATGAGTGAAATCGGAGAGGCCGAAACCTGGAAGGATCAGGTGAAGACCCTGATTCGCCAGAACAAGCTGGCAGCGGCATCGGCAGTTCTGATTCTTTTGATTATTCTGGCGGCAGTATTTGCGCCTTTTGTGGCTCCCTATGATCATCTGGCCCAGAGTCTGACGGATCGCCTTCAGACGCCAAGTATGGCCCACTGGCTGGGAACAGACGAGCTGGGACGGGACGTACTGAGCCGGATTATTTTCGGGGCGCGGATATCCCTTACTATCGGCCTTGTGCCTACGCTGATTTCCATGGCTATCGGCACGGTTCTGGGGCTTTGTGCAGGCGTATATGGAGGAAAGGTGGACTTTGTAATTATGCGTCTGGCAGACGTTATGCTGGCCTTTCCGTCTCTTTTGCTGGCTATGGTGGTCATGTATACCATGGGCGGAGGCCTGATTAATATTTTTATTGCCCTGAGTCTGATTAACTGGGCAAGTACAGCCAGAGTGGTCCGCTCCCAGACCTTGTCCCTGAAGGAGAAGGAGTATGTGGAAGCGGCCAGATCGATTGGTGTCAGCCGGTGGACCATTATGTTCCGCCATATTCTGCCCAACTGCCTTCCGTCACTTATTGTTTTGTTTACTCTGAATATTCCCTCTGCAATTCTGTCTGAGGCGTCTTTGAGCTTTCTGGGTGTGGGCGCTCAGCCGCCCAGCGCCAGCTGGGGCCTGATGGCAGTACGCGGGAAAAAATATCTGTTTTCTGAGCCATGGCTGTGTATTGCGCCCAGTGTGGCAATTATGATTGTAGTGCTTGCATTTAACTTTCTGGGAGACGGTCTGCGGGATGTGCTGGATCCCTATTTGAAAGAGCAGTAAGGAGGGAATCAGAATGAGTGAATCAATCGTACTGGATATCCGGAATCTGAAATCCCATTTCTTTACGGCAAAGGGAGAGGTTCCGGCAGTGGACGGCGTAACCATTCAGGTTCCGCCGGGAAAGATTATTGGAATTGTAGGCGAATCCGGATGCGGAAAAAGTATGACAGCCATGTCGGTTATGGGACTTTTGCGGTATCCGGGGCGCGTGGTTGAAGGAAGTATTACTCTGGACGGACGGGATATTACCCATTTAAGCCCCAGGGAGCTGGCGAAGGTGAGGGGAAACGAGATTTCCATGATTTTTCAGGAGCCTATGACCTCCCTGAACCCGGTTTATCCTGTGGGACGTCAGGTAAGAGAGGCTATTCTTCAGCATCAGAAGGTGTCAAAGGAAGAGGCAAAGAAGCGGGTGCTGGAAATATTCCAGGCAGTGGGAATTCCGGAACCGGAGAAGCGGTACAACAGCTATCCCCATCAGCTTTCCGGCGGTCTGCGCCAGAGGGTGATGATTGGAATGGCTATGGTCTGCCGGCCGAAGGTGATGATTGCAGATGAGCCGACAACAGCTCTTGATGTGACGATTGAGGCCCAGATTCTGCAGCTGATGAAAAAGCTTTGCAGAGAACAGGGAACCTCGATTATTCTGATCACCCACAATATGGGGGTTGTGGCGGAAATCTGTGACTATGTATATGTTATGTACGCAGGAAAGGTGATGGAGCAGGCGGAAACCTTTGAGCTGTTTGAGCATACAGAGCACCCCTATACGGCCGGACTTTTAAAATCCATCCCCCGTCTGGATGAAAAGGCAGACCGGCTGTATACCATTGAAGGTGTAGTGCCAAATCTTCTGCATCTGCCGGCAGGATGTAATTTCTGTACCAGGTGCGGCGAGGCTTCCGGGCGGTGCTTTGTCGAGAAGCCGTGTCTTTATCAGACGCGGGAAGGACATGGAGTTCGCTGCTTTAAGTACGAAAGCGAGGTACAGTTCGATGGAAAATAAAAAAGTCCTTCTGGAAGCAAGACATCTTGTAAAGGAATTTCCCATTGGAGGAACGAAGAAAAATCCGCAGCTGGTTCACGCGGTTTCTGATGTGAATCTGGATATTTATGAAGGAGAAACACTGGCTCTGGTGGGAGAGTCCGGATGCGGAAAAAGTACGCTGGGCCGGACCCTGATTCGTCTTTTGGAGGCGACATCAGGAGAAATTTATTTTGACGGACAGGAAATCACCTCGATGAAGCCAAGGGAATTTGCAGCTCTCCGGCGTCAGATGCAGATTATTTTTCAGGATCCCTATGCGTCTTTGAATCCGCGGATGAGGGTTCACGAGATTATTGGAGAGCCGCTGATTACTTATGGAATGAAGGATAAGAAGCAGCTGGAAAAACGGGTCAGAGAGCTGATGAAGGAGGTTGGAATTCCGGACGAATTCTATAACCGTTATCCCCATCAGTTTTCCGGCGGACAAAGGCAGCGTATCGGTATTGCCCGGGCGATTGCCTTAAATCCCAGACTGATTATCTGTGATGAGCCGGTGTCGGCCCTGGATGTTTCGATCCAGTCCCAGGTGCTGAACCTTTTAAAGGATCTGCAGGAGGAGTACCAGCTGACCTATCTGTTTATTTCCCATGATTTAAGTGTTGTGAATTTTATTGCAGATCGGGTCTGTGTAATGTTTTTGGGAACGATATGTGAATTAGGGCCGACGGAGGAATTGTATCATAAGCCGCTTCATCCCTATACAAGATTTTTGCTGAATGCGATTCCAAAGGCAGATCCGCGGCTGCGGACAGAAAAAAAGGAACTGCTGTCCGGAGAGATTCCCTCTCCGGTGAATCCGCCGTCCGGCTGCCGTTTCCACACCCGATGTCCCTATGCAAAGGAAATCTGCAGCCGGGAGACACCGGGGTGTACGGAGATTGGGGAGAGAAAGGTGTTCTGTCATTTCCCGCTGAGATAGCAGAATCGTAACTGTTCAGGCCAGGTCATTTTCTGGTATCTTGCGAAGGCAGGTGTGAGAGCCGGTTCGGGCTGTTTATCTGGCCTGGAACAGGCGATTGGCAGTCTGGTCAAACAGAAGCCCCAGAACAGCTGTATAAACGGCGGAAGCCGCATTGGTGACGATGCGCAGAATGACAGCGCCGATGACGCCAAAGGCGCCGGAGGCGACAGAAAGAGCGCCGAAAGTATTAAATACTGTCTGCCAGGGATATTTTGCAGAATATCCTACACCTATTCCGCCGATAATTCCGATCATAGGATGGAGACTCTCAGGGAGTAGGGTGTAAATGACCAGAAAAATCAGGCATCCTGCAATATTATAAATTCCTCTTGCTTTTGCGCGTACTTCCAGATCTTTTTGAAAGGGAAGGCAAACGGACATACAGGCAATGCCTACCCACATTACACGGGGAATTCCGAGGAGAGAGGCAAGGAGCATGGCTGTGGATACGCATACAGTCAGCTTAAAATACCACCGGTTTCGCAGGGAACGGGGATCAAATTCATGAAAGAGATCCTCAAATTTCCGCTTGTGAGGCCGGTTTTTTTGTTTTATGTAAAATACAGCCATACAAAGGATCATGCCGCAAAACAGGCCGGCTGTCCGCATAGCCAGGGAATGCCCGTTTACATCATAGCCCTGAAGAATCAGGTAGGACAGCACAAAGGTAGAGTGATTGGACATAATTACATTGTGACAGCCTAAAAACATGAGAGTCAGGATACAGATAAAATTAATGATAAAACCGGGAAACGGCGATACCAGATTAGACAGATGAGGCCCTGTCATCAGGATGGAAAAGATTCCCATGATGCACAACAGGCCATGGGGCGTTTGAATTCCGAAATCGGCCTGACGCAGAACCAGCAGGGCAAGAAGAACGGATACACCGGCAATGCTGTTTTCATTTCCAAAAATCAGGCTGAAGAGGGTGACAGCGGCAAAGCAGAAGGCAACCACCAGATATACCTTGAAATTGTAAATGAGCAGATGACGGATTCGTTCTTTCTTTTCTTCTGTAATCCGGATCAAGGCTTTAGAACCGGCGGCATTCAGCTGCAGCTCCTGATAAAATGTCATAAGCAATAACCTCCTGTAAATAATAGACTAGAAACATTGCGTTTCATAAAATAAAAAAAGCCGGTTTTCTGTCAAGAAAAGGGCAATACAGAAGATTCTAACCTGTTTTCTGAAAGAATACAAGATGTAAAATTACAGCGTTCCGGCGCATTTTCGGAACGCTGTATGTGACTGCAAAGACAGACTGCAGGAAATCAGCTCAGATAATTCTTCATATTTTTCAATGCATTTTTTTCCAGTCGGGATACCTGGGCCTGGCTGATATGGATTTCTTCCGCCACCTCCGTCTGTGTTTTTCCTTCAAAAAAACGAAGATCAATAATGTGGCGTTCCCGCTGGGGCAGGCGGTTCATGGCTTCCCGGAGGGAGATTTCCTCCACCCAGTTTTCCTCCAGATTTTTTTTGTCGCTGATCTGATCCATGACATAAAGGGGATCTCCGCCGTCTGTATAAATGGGTTCATACAGACTGACCGGGCTTTGGATGGCATCTAACGCATAGGTAATGTCTTCTTTGCTGACCCCGATTTCCTCGGCAATTTCCATGAGAGTAGGTTCTCTGGAGGCATTCCGTGTTAGTTTTTCTTTGGCATACAGGGCTTTATAGGCCGTATCCCGCAGAGAACGGCTGACGCGGATCGAATTATTGTCCCGGAGATAGCGGCGCACTTCTCCCATAATCATGGGGACGGCATAAGTGGAAAAACGTACATTCTGGGTAATATCAAAATTATCAATGGCTTTGATCAGGCCGATACATCCAATCTGGAAAAGGTCATCTATATTTTCGCTGCTGCTGGAAAAACGCTGGATGACACTGAGTACCAGCCGCAGATTTCCCCGGATGTATTCCTCTCTGGCTTCGGAATCTCCTTTCAGGATCCGCTGAAACAGGGCATCCTTTTCCTCGTTCGTAAGAAGCGGCAGCTTTGCCGTATTGACTCCGCAGATTTCAACCTTATATCCTGCCATGTTCTAACCTCCGCTTATGAATTTTCTGTGGCGCATGATACATAGAAAATGATTTACGAAAAAGGGAGGGTTTATACTTCCATTTTTTGTCACAGGATGAAAACAGAGGCGGTAATCTTGCAGGCGGAGAAAATGGCTGTTATAATGGACAGCAGAAAATGAGAAAGAAATTTTGGAAGGCGGAATACTGTATGTTATATACCATACCTCATTATTATAAAAAATTTCAGTGTATTGCAGGGGAATGTCCCGACACCTGCTGCGCCGGATGGCAGATTGTGATTGATGACAGGACCAGGGAGAAATACAGAAAGGCAGAGGGAGCTTTTGGGAACCGGCTGCATAATTCCATTGACTGGAAGGAATCCTGCTTTCAGCAGTATGAAGGACGGTGTGCTTTTTTGAATGATGAAAATCTGTGTGATATTTATCAGGAGGCAGGAAAAGAAATGCTGTGCAGAACCTGCCGGAATTATCCGCGCCATATAGAGGAGTTTGAGGGCAGCAGGGAGATTTCTCTGTCTTTGTCCTGTCCGGAGGCAGCACGGCTGATTCTGGGATGCAGGGAACCGGTACGGTTTCTGACTGCAGAAAAAGCGGGAGAAGAGGAATATGAGGATTTTGATTTTTTCCTGTATACGAAGCTGACAGATGCCAGAGACCTGATGATCCGGCTTCTTCAGGACAGACGGGAGCCGGTGTCTCTGCGAATTGCCATGGTGCTGTCGCTGGGGCATGATCTTCAAAGGAGGATCCGAAGCGGGCAGCTGTTTTTGGTGGATCAGCTTCTGGAACGATATGGGAGAGAAGGCGCCTTCCAGAGAATGGAGGAGCGGGTAAAGCCGTACCGGGCGGACAGAAAAAGCAGGAGCAGACTGGTGCGGGAGCTTTTTGAAATTTTCGGGGAGCTGGAGCTTTTGAAAGCGGACTGGCCCCGGTATGTAAAAAGAGCGGAGCAGGGGCTGGCGCTGGAAGCAGAACAAATGGCGGCTGGCGAGGAAACTGCACAGATAGGGGCTGAGAAGAAAGCAGAACGAATGGCGTCTGGCGAGGAAACTGCACAGACGGCAGCAGGGGAAAAATCCGGAGCAGAAGGGCAGAGCGGGCTTCAGGATGAGGATTCCTGGGAGATCTGGATGGAGCAGCTGATGGTCTATTTTGTATTTACCTATTTCTGCGGAGCCGTGTATGATGAAAATGCCTATGGAAAGATAAAGCTGGCTGTGGTCAGCACTCTTCTGATCTGTGAGATAACAAGGGGAGTGTCCGGGGATGCAGATGGAAATGAACTGTTTTTGCATCTGACAGAGTCTGCATGGAAATATTCCAAGGAAATCGAGCATTCAGATGTAAATCTAAGCCGTCTGGAACAATGCTTCCGGGAAAAATCCTGCTGCAGTCTGGAAAATCTTCTGCGGGTGGTGCTGTCCTGAGACAGACGGAAAAAGCGGGAGTCCGGAAAGCTTGTAAGGGCCGGAGAAATACAGTATAATAGCAAAGGATACACAAAATGAATGAAGTGAAACGGAATACATTAACAGGGAGAAAGAGGATTCTGGCAGGAATTACGCTTTTTTCCATGTTTTTTGGGGCGGGAAATCTGATTTTTCCGCCATTTTTAGGGGCGCAGGCAGGAACTCATACCTGGCAGGCATTTGCAGGGTTTGCAGTGAGCGCTGTGTTCCTTCCGATATTGGGGGTAGCAGCGGTTACGAAATCCGGAGGGTTGGAGGCGCTGGCATCCAGGGTGCATCCGGGATTTTCCTTTTTTTACATTCAGGTTTTATATCTGGCTATCGGGCCGTGTCTTGCCATTCCAAGGACGGCAAGCACCTCTTTTTCGATTGCAGTGATGCCTTTCTGGAATCAGCCGGAAACCATGAAACTGGTACAGCTTGCATATTCTCTGGTGTTTTTTCTGCTGGCAGCTCAGGTAGCGATGCATCCGGAAAAACTGACAGAATGTCTGGGAAAATGTCTGACACCGATCCTTCTGACCCTGATTGTGATTGTTTTTGGGGCATCTGTCCTGCATCCGGCAGGACCGGCGGCAGCACCTGGCGGCGTTTACGGATCGGCGGCCACGGTTTCCGGGTTTTTGGACGGCTATCAGACCATGGACACCCTGGCGGCGCTGAATTTTGGAATTATTATTGCAATGAATATTCGTGTCATGGGGGTTTCGGAGGAAAAGGCAGTGATGAAGGAAACCATTCATGCCGGATGGATTGCCGGAGCAGTGCTTTTGACAGTTTACGGAATGCTTTCCTATGTGGGAATGGTTTCCGGAACCCGGTTTGCCGGGGCAGCCGACGGAACAGAGACTTTGACTGGAATGGTGGATTTTCTGTTTGGAAAAGCAGGAGCGGTGATACTGGCCTGTATTTTTATGATTGCCTGTTTTAATACCTGCGTGGGACTTCTTGTATGCTGCGGAAATTATTTCCACAGGATTTTTCCGAAGCTGTCCTATCGTGTCTGGGTGTATGTGTTTGCAGCCCTGTCTATGATGATATCAAACGCAGGACTGGGGGCGATTTTGAGAATTTCCAAGCCGGTGCTTAATGCTATTTATCCACTGGCAATCCTGCTGATTTTTCTTTCCTGTATTCACCACAGAATCGAAGACTGTCCCAGGATTTATCCCTGGTCAGCGTTTGTGTGCGGTCTGTTCAGCCTGCTTTTTATGCTGGATGAGAATCATGTTGTGATTCCGGGAGTGACCGGACTGCTTCATGGAATTCCTGGCAGCGCATACGGCTTTGGATGGCTGATTCCTACGGCTTTTGCTATCGGAGCCGGTTTTGCGGCAGATAAGACAGGAAAGGTTTTTCAAAAGAAACATGATGTGAGAAGAAAATAAAGGAGTAAAAAATATGGACGTTGCAGCTTCTTTGGAATTACTTCAGAAAAAGGCGGCTGAGGATGAGCACCTGAGAAAACAGTTTTGGGACACGAGAAAAAGCCAGAATCCCCTCTCGGATTTCTGCAGAATCTGCAGGGAACAGGGGGAGGAGATTTATGAAATGGATCTGCTTCAGGCGGGGGAGGAGCTTTATGCGGCCATGAAGCGCAGCACCAATGGAGGCGGAGAGAATTCTCCGGTTTTAAAAGGGGAAGACGATTTGTATGAACTGTTTTTTGCCCAGCTGCCCGGATAAGGAGAGGCAGAGGGAAACAAGTGAGAAGGGAAGAAAGGGGAATCTGGGATGCGAAGCTTTTATGAAGCAGTTTCCCGGTGTAATCCGGAGAAACAGAATCTGGCAGTGACAGTTCTGGACGGTCTGCATTTTGGAGAAAAGGCTCTTTTTTCAGAGGGGCAGCTGATATTTGATACAGAAAAAAACGGATACCTGGAAGAGCATGCGGAAGAGATTTGGATGGCGGCCCGGAACCGGTGCAGAGACGGCATAGCTGAGGCAGCAGGAACACAGGTTTTCTGCGACTGGCTGGGGCAGGAAAATCATCTGGTTATCTGCGGCGGGGGTCATGTTTCTATTCCGGTGATTGAGATTGGGCGAATGCTGGGATTTCAGGTGACTGTTCTGGAGGATCGTCCTGTTTTTGCAGACAATGCAAGACGGGCCGGGGCCAGTCAGGTGATTTGCGAATCCTTTGCAGCCGGTCTGGATCAGATCGAGGGCAGCAGCAGTACCTATTTCGTTCTGGTAACCAGGGGACACACCTATGATCAGATTTGTCTGGAGAAAATTGCGGCAAAGCCACATGCATATATTGGAATGCTTGGAAACAGAAAGCGGGTTCAGATTGTGAAGAGCAGTGTGCTGGAGCATGGGGCAGATCCTCAGGTGATTGGGCGTGTTCATACGCCGATTGGTCTGGATATCAGCGCAGAAACTCCGGCAGAGGTAGGGGTTGCTATTATGGCTGAGATTATTCAGGTGAAAAACCGCGGTATACGGAAAAACGGATATTCCAGAGATATGCTTCATGCCCTTTTGAAATCGGGAGAAGAGGGGACGGCTGGTGTGATGGCAGCCATTGTCCGGAAAAAGGGCTCTACGCCTCGCGAGGCGGGAACGAAAATGCTGGTACTGCCGGATGGCCGCTGTATTGGAACCATAGGAGGCGGCTGCGCAGAGGCTGTTATGATGAAACGCGCTCTCGGGCTTTTGCAGTCCGGCTCGGAGCAGACAATGATGTGCTATGTAAATATGGCGGGAGAGGAGTCGGAAGAGGAAGGAAGCTGCGGAGGCGGAGTAATTTATGTGCTGCTGGAACCTGTTTTTTGAAGAAGGGAGATGTAATTGATGAAGGAAACACCGTTAAACGGCCGGATGCTGGTCGGCGGCTGTCCTGAAGGACAGGAATATAATACCCAGCTTTTGTATTTTACCTGTTCATCGCTTGGGGAGAGCGGAGACAGAGTTTATATGATAAGTGATCAGGGGGGAAGCCCCAATGTGATAGTAAAGGATCTGTTTACCGGAAAAGAAAAGGTTCTTACACAGAATCAGGCAGGTATTTTAAAGAGCTATGTTTATTTTGACGGAGAGAAAAACCGGGGGCTGGGAAAGGCCAGTGTCTGTCTCGATTATGTGAGGGAAATCATTTATTTTATTCAGGATGATAAGATATGCAGGGCAGACCGGGAGGGAAGGATTACTGTTCTGAACCGGGTGCCGGAGGATCGAATGACAGCATTTACTCATGTCAGTGCAGATGGAAAGCGTCTCTGTGTTCCTATGACAGACGGAAGATGTCTGGATTTTGATCCGGAAACAGAGGGAACCGGGCTTGACCGGCGTCCGGCCTATGATATTGACGGACGGGTGCAGGAGGAGAATTTAAACAGCTATCTCTGTGTTTATGATACAGAAACAGGAGAACTGCTGTTTGAAAAAACAGTTCCGAAATGCTGGATTACCCATGTGCAGTTTCATCCGCTGAATCCGGAAATTATTATGTACAATCATGAATGGCCCAGCTTTGACTGCGGGATCCGGCGTATCTGGATGTATGATCATGAAACGGATTCGCTGATTCGTGTCCGTACAGAGGGAAGCGATACTCTGGGCAATCCCAGAGGCTTTGCCCGGAGTGCGAAGGACTGGGTCTGCCATGAAATGTGGAGCGATGACGGAACCCAGATTATTTATCATGGCGGCTACGCAGACGGTCCGGCTATGGTGGGACGGTATGAGCTGGCTACAAAGAGGTACTGGGAAATTGCTTTGCCGGATGATTACAATGCCTACGGCCATTTTACTATGGATCACAGGGGAAATCTGGTGTGCGACGGGTATTTTAAGTACCCCTGGGAGGTGAAGCGGGTTCGGGAGAACAGTACGGATAACGGACCGGATCCACATAAAAAGGATGCGGAGTATATCTGCAAGGTTATTCCTGACTGGGAAAAGGGAACTCTGACCTGGATCCCGCTTTGCAGGCATGAAAGTGACTGGCTGGGGCAGGATGCCCATCCTCATCCCATATACAGCCATACAGGAGACAGGATTTTCTTTAACAGCCGGATGGAACGTTCGGTAAAGGTTTATTGTGTTTCCGCAAGGACGCCTCAGGGGTTTGAGGAAGAAATAGAATAGAAGTGTGAAGGGCGGCAGTTTGAAGCAGGTGCTTGGAACTGTCGCATTGTTGTAGTTGCAGAAAAGAGATTTCTGTGGGGGAATAATTTCTATAGGGGAGTCTTGAGCCATGATGCGAAAAATTTTTATGATAATCCATGACGCAGATTTTGTATTTATGGAGGGAAATGGCGGATCCTGCACAATCCACGGGAGAGATTTTGCATTTAAGGAAGAAAAGAGAGGATTTTGCACAATCCATGGGAGAGATTTTGCATTTAAGGAAGAAAAGAGAGGATTCTGCACAATCCACGGGAGAAATTTTGCATTTAAGGAAGAAAAGAGAGGATCCTGCACAATCCAGGGGAGAAATTTTGCATTTAAGGAAGAAAAGAGAGGATCCTGCACAATCCATGGGAGAGATTTTGCATTTAAGGAGAAAAAGAACTGCTCCTGCACAAATCAGAGGAGAAAGATTGAGGAATGGAAACATATGAGAGAAATCAGCTTGTTTATTGCAATGAGTCTTGACGGATATATTGCGGACAGCCGCGGCAGTGTGGACTGGCTCAATGGTCAGACAGAGGATGGAGAAATGATAGATACCTATTCTCTGTTTGTCAGAGATGTGGATACTGTAGTGATGAGCTGGAATACTTACCATCAGATTGTAACAGAGCTTTCCCCGGAGCAGTGGGTATACGAGGGCATGAAGACTTATGTATTTACACATTCAAAGCATCCGTCTTCAGAGGAGATCTGCTTTACGGACAGGGAGCCGGAGGAACTTTTGAGGGAGTTGAGGCAGCAGGCGGGAAAGAAAATATGGGTTTGCGGAGGAGCAAATCTTGTGGGACAGCTGAGAGAAAAGGGAATGATTGACGAGTATTATATTTCCGTGATTCCCACTCTTTTAGGATCCGGGATTCGTTTGTTTGAGGAAAAGAGCACAGAACAGAGGCTGGAGCTGGTGAGTACGCAAAATTATAATGGCATTGTGGAGCTGGTCTACAAAAGAAGAAAGGATCCCAATGGTGTGTAACGGTTCATATTTTACATTTCAGGTAAAGTGTGTATAATAGAGATTATGGGAAAAATTTATAACGGAGAGAATGAAATGAGAAGAACCTATTTAATCGACAGCGAGAATATCAACGATGTGTGGGTTGAGCTCCTGCAGGTACTGGAGGATGAGGATGAGATTCTGGTATTTTACACAGATAAAAGCGCACACATGGGCTATGACAGAATCGTTTGTCTGATGGAACAAAAAAGGGGGACGGTTCACTGGATCAAGTGCTTTGAAGGACAGAATGCGCTGGATTTTCAGCTGGTAACAGAGCTGGGAAGCTGTCTGTCCCGGAACGGCAGCCGGGAATATATTATCGTTTCCAATGATACCGGATATGATGCTGTAGTCCGTTACTGGCAGCAGAAGGGCTGTTCTGTGCGAAGAATCAAGGGGGCAGATTGCGAGAAAGGCGCACCGGCGGAGAGACGGCAGGAAATGTTGTCAGAGAAAGCTCTGACGGAAAAGAGCGGTCAGAAAGCGTCAGAGAAAATCCCGTCAGAAAAGAGCGGTCAGGACGTATCGTCAGAAAAAGTCCCGTCAGAAAAGAAAACTCCGGCAGCCACGTCAGAGCAGGCCCCGGCGGAAAAGAAGGGGCGAAAAGCAAAGGCAAAAAAAACCGGGGCGGCAGCAAACAGATGTGCAGAACAGGTTCGTAAAGAGACGGAATGCACAGAGCGTGAGAGCGGAGAAGCGCTGAATAAATCGGCAGCATCTGCAGCGGAGTCTCATGAAGAAGAAGCAGACAAATCGGCAGCATCTGCAGCGGAGTCTCACGAAGAAGAAGCAGACAAATTGCCAGCATCTGCAGTGGAATCTCGCGGAGAAGAACCGGAAAAACCTGCCTCTCCTGTAAAAAAGGCTCGCAGGAAAAAGTCCCCCAAGGCAGCATCTGCGGAGAAGGAATGCGGAGAATTGTGTGAAATGGCAGTACCTGCAGAAAACGGGCTTGAGGAAGCGGAAGCATCTGCAGAGAAGGAGTGCATGGAAGCATCTGAAAAGACTGTGGAGGAAGACGGGAAAGAAGCAGAAGAAAGCGGAAGCTGCAGACAGGATGATTCTGAAGAAAACATCAGAAAAAAGAGAAAAAACAGACGGAAAAAATCACAGAAAGAGAAGAAGGAAGAAATCGGAGAATCTGTCATGGAGGACATCCCGGTTTTTACGGAGGAACCAGAGCCATTGGAAGAGGAAGAAGCTGTTTTCGAGCAGGAACTCTTTGGAGACGAGGAGGAAAACAGGGAAAGCGGAACAGTAGAAGCAGACGAAAAACAGAGTGGCGGCGGCGTTGACTGCAGGGAAGCGCTGCTGAAGATTTTTCGCCGGACGGGAAGCAGGGAGCCGGAGGAAGACTGTCAGTTTCTTCTGGAGCTTTGCAAAACCCTGAAGCTTTCGAATATGTCTCTGGTTCATAATGTGATGGAGTACCATTTTGGTCTGGCAACCGGAAACGGAATCTATCGTTTTATCCGGGAAAATCCAGGCTGCCGGGGGGTGCTTTCCGCCGGATACAGCAACAACAAAAAGGAAAGAGAGCGCCGGTATCTGGAACTGATTCTGACACGCAATGAAAGGAGTCTTCAGGAAGGGGATTTGGATCAGATTCTGAAGATTCTCAATGGAATTCCCAAAAAGAATCTGAGTGGAATTCATTCAGCTCTGCTGCGCCGGTTCGGACAGGAGGATGGGGGAAGCCTTTATGCGGTTCTCCGGAATCATGTAAAGATTATCCGTGCGCTGTAGTGATGTGGAAGGGCGTCTTGAAAGGCCGGGGAGAAAAAAGAAAATATAAAGAATAAAAACAAAAGGCCAGAGGCCGCTGCAGAGGAAGGGTTGTCCTGTTTGCAGCAGCTCTGGCTTTTATTGTTCTTAATTTCAGAGGAAAATCCCCTGCTCTGACTACAGATTCTTATTTTTTTCAAAAAGAATCAGCAGTCCCTTTAACATCAGAGCCTCGTCATACTGGATTTGATGGCGGCACAGGGGCATAATAAAACGGGACAGACCTCCGGTAGCAACCAGAGAAGCGGGCTGCCCCAGCTCCTCTTCAATCCGGTCAATCAGTCCGTCGATCATGCCGGCATTGCCGTACATAATTCCGCTTCTCATACAGTCAATGGTATTTTTCCCGATGACCTTTTTGGGAATATCCAGACTGATAGAGGGAAGCTGGGCGGTTTTGCTGCTTAATGTATCAAGAGAAATACGAAGTCCGGGCAGAATGGTTCCTCCGATATAATTGCCGGAAGGGTCTACCACAGACATGGTGGTGGCAGTTCCCATATCAATGATAATGATGGGGCAGGGATAATCCCGAATCGCAGCGACAGCGTCCACAATCAGATCGCTGCCGACGGTTTTCGGATTGTCCATAAGAATATTCATGCCGGTTTTGATGCCGGAGCCAACCAGCATGGGGTGATGGCCCAGAATTTTTTTTACAGCCGAGGAAATGGCGGCATTCAGAGGAGGCACAACAGAGGAGAGAATAGCTCCCTCGATATCGTCTGTATGAATGCCATGAATTTCCAGAATATTTTTAATATTTATGGCATATTCTGTGCTTGTTTTATTGTGATTGGTGGTCAGGCGCTCGACAAAGTAGGTTTTTTCTGAGTCAATGCAGCCCACTACAATATTGGTATTTCCCATATCCAGTGCTAAAATCATTGGAAATGCTCCTTTCCCGATTCCTGAAAGGAACCGGCAGAATCTGTGTATTTTCAGGCTGAAAACGAACTGTAAAAAGCAGTTGTTTTGCACACCCATCCTATCATATTTTACAGGGAAACACAATCGGAATCCCTTTTAAATACGCAATTTTTGTGCTATACTGATTCCATTGCAAATGTTTGCCGGGGCAGGTTCCGGCGATAAAATCAGGAGGCCCTAATGCTGAAAGGAAAGACAGTAGTTCTTGGTGTGACAGGCGGAATTGCCGCCTACAAAATAGCCAGCCTGGCCAGTATGCTGGTAAAGCAGCATGCTGATGTGCAGGTGATTATGACAGAAAATGCAACGAATTTTATTACCCCCATTACCTTTGAAACATTGACAGGAAACAAATGTCTGGTGGATACCTTTGACAGAAACTTCCAGTTCCAGGTGGAACATGTAGCTCTGGCCAAGCGGGCGGATATTTTCATGATTGCCCCGGCGACAGCCAATGTGATTGCAAAGGTGGCCCACGGGCTGGCAGATGATATGCTGACAACTACGTTTCTGGCCTGCAAAAAGCCCAAATACATTGTTCCGGCCATGAACACCCAGATGTATGAAAATTCCATCACTCAGGATAATCTGGATATCTGCCGCAGATACGGGATGCATGTGGTGGAACCGGCCAGCGGATATCTGGCCTGCGGGGATACCGGCGCGGGAAAGATGCCGGAGCCGGAGCTTTTGATGGAATATATTATGCAGGAGCTGGCCTTTGAAAAGGATATGGCGGGGAAAAAGGTTCTGGTGACAGCCGGGCCCACCAGGGAAGCCATTGATCCGGTCCGTTATATTACCAATCACTCCACCGGGAAAATGGGCTATGCCATTGCGCAGGCCGCAGCAAGAAGAGGAGCTGAGGTGACTCTGGTAAGCGGCCCTGTCAATCTGAAGGCTCCGCTTGGAGTGAAGCTGGTGCCGGTGACAAGCGCCGGGGAAATGTTTCAGGCAGTGACCGAAGCCAGCAGCATGCAGGATGTGATTGTCAAGGCGGCGGCTGTGGCCGATTACCGCCCTAAATATGTGGGAACAGAGAAAACAAAGAAAAAAGACGGGGATATGAATCTGGAAATGGAACGGACAGATGATATTCTTGCATGGCTGGGCGCTCACAGACAGCCGGGCCAGGTGCTCTGCGGATTTTCCATGGAGACAGAAAATATGCTGGAAAATTCTCAGGCAAAGCTGAAGAAAAAGAATGTAGACATGATTGCTGCCAACAATTTAAAGACAGCGGGAGCAGGCTTTGGAACGGATACGAATGTTGTGACCATCATTACCAGAGAAGGAGCAGAGGAGCTGGCTATGATGACAAAGGAACAGGTGGCACATCAGCTTTTGAACCGTATTATGGACAGACTCTGCAGCGGGAATAAAAAAGAACAGTAGAGAGAATGGAGACAGAACATTATGAGATATGAAACCATGCGTTTGGAAGTACCGGGACAGCAGACAGGAGAGGCGCTGCTGCAGCTGTATCTGCTGGACAGTCTGGAGTTTGCGCCGGAACGGCTCAGACCCATGATCCTTGTGCTTCCGGGAGGAGGCTATACCCGCCGTTCTGATCGGGAGAAGGAACCGATTGTTATGAAATTTCTCTCCATGGGCTTTCATGCCTGTGTGCTGGAGTACAGTGTGGCGCCAAACCGCTTTCCGGTAGCTGTCAGGGAGCTGGCCCTGGCTATTGCAGCAATCCGGGAACATGCGGATGAGTGGCATGTGAAGGCGGATGCAGTGATTCCCTGCGGTTTTTCTGCCGGAGGCCATCTGGCCTGCAGCATAGGAACCTTCTGGAACCGCCCGGAGGTTTATGAGGCTGTGGGAAAAGCTCCGGAAGCAGTGCGCCCGGACGGACTGATTTTAAGCTATCCGGTCATTACCTCAGGAGAATACCGCCACGAAGGCTCTATTGTCAGCCTGTTGGGAAGCGATGCTTCACAGGAGGAGCTGGATCTGGTTTCTCTGGAAAAGCAGGTGTCAGAGAATATGCCTCCGGTATTTTTCTGGCATACTGTGACAGACAGAACGGTTCCTGTGGAAAACAGTCTTTTGCTGGCCTCTGCCCTTCGCAGGAGCGGGGTGAATTTTGAGATGCATATTTACCCCTCCGGTGTCCACGGAATTGCTCTTGGAACGGAAGAAACCTCAGGAAGTGATCATTATGCCCTGGAACCCTGTTGCCAGAGCTGGATTTCTCTGGTACAATCATGGATTGAAGAGAAATTTGTGCAGCGATAGATCTGCGCAGCAGAGCTTTAATCAGAAGATTTGGAGGACAGACTTTTGTCAAATATAGCAGAAGAGATAAAAAAACGAAGAACATTTGCCATTATTTCCCACCCGGATGCCGGTAAAACCACATTAACGGAGAAATTCCTGCTTTACGGAGGAGCCATCAACCTGGCAGGAACTGTAAAGGGAAGAAAAGCCGCCAAGCATGCAGTTTCTGACTGGATGGAAATTGAGAAGGAGAGAGGAATCTCTGTTACCTCCTCTGTCATGCAGTTTGAGTATGACGGCTATTGTATTAATATCCTGGACACACCGGGACATCAGGACTTCTCAGAGGATACCTACCGTACCCTGATGGCCGCAGACAGCGCTGTCATGGTCATCGACGGATCCAAGGGTGTTGAGGCACAGACGATTAAGCTGTTTAAGGTTTGTGTGCTGAGAGGAATTCCGATTTTTACATTTATCAATAAAATGGACAGGGAGTCAAGAGATCCCTTTGAACTGATGGATGAGATTGAGAATGTCCTGGGAATCCGCACCTGCCCCATTAACTGGCCTATCGGATGCGGAAAGAATTTTAAGGGCGTTTACGACCGTCATACCAAGGAAATCACTACCTTTACAGCAGCTATGGGAGGCGCGAAGGAGGTAGCGACTCAGACGTATGGTCTGGACGCGCCGAATCTGGATGATGTGATTGGATATGCCTATCATGAGCAGCTTCTGGATGAGATTGAACTGTTGGACGGCGCTGCAGATGAATTTGACATGGAGCGGGTAAGCAGAGGAAATCTGTCTCCGGTATTTTTCGGTTCTGCGCTGACGAACTTTGGTGTGGAAACCTTCCTGCAGCATTTCCTGCAGATGACCTCGTCTCCTCTGTCCAGAAAAACCCTGACCGGGGAGATTGATCCGTTTAAAGAGGATTTTTCCGCCTTTGTATTTAAGATTCAGGCGAATATGAACAAGGCTCACAGAGACAGAATTGCCTTTATGAGAATTGTTTCCGGAAAATTCGAGGCAGGCATGGAAGTGAACCATGTGCAGGACGGCAAGAAGCTGCGCCTGTCCCAGCCGCAGCAGATGATGGCCCAGGACAGAAAGATTGTAGAAGAGGCCTATGCGGGAGATATTATTGGTGTATTTGATCCCGGTATTTTCTCCATTGGAGATACCCTCTGCAAATCCAGTGAAAAGTTTGAATTTGAAGGAATTCCCACCTTTGCGCCGGAGCATTTTGCAAGAGTGCGCCAGATTGACACTATGAAGAGAAAGCAGTTCTTAAAGGGTGTCAGCCAGATTGCCCAGGAGGGTGCAATCCAGATCTTCCAGGAATTTAACACCGGTATGGAGGAGATTATTGTAGGTGTTGTAGGTGAACTTCAGTTTGAGGTTTTAACCTATCGTCTGGAAAATGAATACAATGTAGAGGTAAAGCTGGAGAAGCTGCCTTATGAATATATCCGCTGGATCGAGAATAAAGAAGAAGTGGATGTGGCAAGAATCCAGGGTACCTCAGATATGAAGCGAATCAAGGATCTCAAGGACAATCCTCTGCTTCTGTTTGTCAACAGCTGGAGCGTTGGTATGGTAGAGGAGAGAAATCCGGGACTGAAGCTGTCTGAGTTTGGAAGAAGCTGAGGCATTTTAGAAAACGGGTATTTCCATATAGGGAAGACGCCGATAAAGGGCATCATGAAAGGAGAGCAGAACGATGAGCAAGATTGATGAAGTAAGAGCAGCTATGGTAGCAGCCATGAAGGCAAAGGACAAGGTGAGAAAGGATTCTCTTTCTATGCTGCTGTCTGCTTTAAAGAATGCAGAGATTGACAAGCGTTCTCCGCTGACAGAGGAAGAGGAAAATGCTGTAGTGAAAAAGGAGCTGCGTCAGAGTAAGGAAACCTATGATCTGGCTCCTGAGGATCGACAGGATATCAGAGAGGAAATGGCAGCAAGAATCGCTGTTTACAAGGAGTTTGCACCGGAGGATATGAGTGCGGAGCAGATTGCCCAGGTGATTCAGGAGGTGCTGGCAGAGCTGGGAATTGAAAAGCCCGTTGGCGCAGATAAGGGAAAAATCATGAAGGTTCTGATGCCCAGAGTAAAGGGAAAAGCAGACGGAAAGCTGGTAAATGAAACACTGGCTGGCATGATGAAATAAAAAGAAGGGGGTTTTTACAATGTACAGAGAAAAAATTGACGCGTTTATTGATGCCCACCGTCAGGAACTGGTGGAGGACGTTTGTGAACTGTGCAGAATCAACAGTGAAAGAATGCCTGCCGAGGAGGATATGCCATTTGGTCCCGGAGCGGCGGAATGTCTGGACGCAGCTCTGGATATGGCAGAGGGATACGGATTTGACACGACAGATTATGACGGATATGTAGGCTGCATTGATTTAAATGACAAGCCCCGCCATCTGGATATTCTGGCTCACCTGGATGTAGTTCCAGCAGGAGAGGGCTGGACTGTGACAGAGCCGTTTGATCCTGTGGAAAAGGATGGAAAGATTTACGGACGGGGAACTGCTGACGATAAGGGACCGGCTATTGCGGCTCTTTACGCTATGCGTGCAGTCAAAGAACTGGGTATTCCCTTAAAGAAAAATGTCCGTCTGATCCTGGGAACAGATGAGGAATGCGGAAGCTCTGACATTGAATACTATTACAGCAAAGAACCGGAAGCTCCCATGACCTTTTCTCCGGACATTGAATACCCGGTAGTGAATGTGGAAAAGGGACGTCTTCCCGGACATTTTACAATGAACTTTGAGGCCTCTGAGGCTCTTCCGAGACTGGTAAGCTTCCGGTGCGGAACCAAGATTAACGTAGTTCCCGGAAAAGCAAAGGCTGTGGTAGAGGGATTTGAGGACGGCGTTCTGGAAGCTGCTGCAAAGGCAGCCCAGGAAAAGACAGGCGTTCATTTTACCATGGAAGCAAAAGAGGGAGCTGTGGAGATTACCGCAGAAGGAAAGGGCGCTCATGCATCAACACCTCAGGAGGGTGTCAATGCCCTGACCGGACTTCTGGAACTGCTGACCGGACTTCCCTTTGCTGCCTGTCCGCAGATGGAAGGTCTGAAGAAGATTTCCGCTCTGATGCCTCACGGAGATTTTTATGGAAAGAATCTGGGTGTGGAGATGGAAGATGAGGTGTCAGGACGTCTGACTCTGGCATTGACCATGCTGACTGTTGACGCAGGTTCTCTGGACGGAGAATTTGACAGCCGTGTTCCGGTATGCGGAAACGATGACAACGTTCTGAAGGTGATTCAGGCAAAGATGAAGGAGAACGGAGCAGTTCTGCTGAATGAAACCATGACTCCTCCTCACCATGTAGACGGAGATTCTGATTTTGTCAGAACACTTTTAAAGGCATTTGAGGACTATACAGGAATCAAGAGTGAATGCCAGTCTACAGGCGGCGGTACCTACGTTCATCACCTGAAAAACGGCGTTGCATTTGGAGCTGCCATGCCGGGCAGAGACAACAATATGCACGGAGCAAATGAGTTTGCACAGACAGACGATCTGGTAATCAGTGCAAAGATCTTTGCTCAGGTTATTGTAGATCTGTGCAGCTAAGGCGAAAAAGCTTATAGGAAAATCCGGGGATGCGCAGAAGCAGATTCTGCCTTCAGCTGCAGGGACAGCTGCAGGAGGGCTGCTTGTTGCGCATCCTTTTCTATCAAACAAAGGAAACGGCAAATGAGGTGCGGGGAATGAACAGTCTGAAAAAATTATTTGCCCAGGTGGACATGACAGAGGGACGTCCCTGGGAAAAAATTGTTCTTTTTACGATTCCCATGATTATCGGCAATGTGGCTCAGCAGCTTTACAATACGGTGGACAGTATTGTGGTTGGCCGGTATGTGGGAGATAATGCTCTGGCAGCAGTGGGAAGCGCCAGCCCGATTTTAAATCTGCTGCTGGTGCTGTTTATTGGAATTTCCATGGGAGCCAGTATTATGGTTTCCCAGTATTTTGGTTCCCGGGACAGAGAAAATCTTTCCAGGACAATCGGCAGCGTGCTGACTTTAACAGCGGCTTCTGCCGTATTTCTGATGATTGTAGGATCTGTGGCGATTCGGCCGATTCTGGAGCTTTTGAATACGCCGGCCAGCATCATAGACTGGTGTTCTGATTATCTTTTTATTATGATGTACGGAATTGCCGGAGTAGCATATTATAATATTCTCTGCGGTGTTCTGAGAGGTCTGGGAGATTCTTTTTCTGCTCTGGTTTATCTGGTGGTTGCCACGGTGATTAATATTGTTCTGGATCTGTGGTTTGTGGCAGGCTTAAATATGGGAGTACCGGGGGTAGCCCTGGCTACGGTAATCGCCCAGATGATTTCTGCGGTTCTGTGTTTTTTGAAGCTCCGGAAAATGAAGCATTTATTTGATTTGAAGGCATGTTATTTGAAGCCGCACCGGGAGAATATTGCAACAGTAGTTCGGCTGGGCGTTCCCAGCGGAATTACCCAGGCCATTTTTTCTCTGGCCATGGTTGTTGTTCAGTCTCTGACAAACAGTTTCGGAGAAATGGTAATTGCCGCCAATGTGATTATTATGAGAGTGGACGGTTTTGCCATGATGCCGAACTTCTCCTTCGGCACGGCAATGACCACTTATTCCGGTCAGAACGTAGGGGCAAAAAAGCTGGATCGGGTGAAGGAGGGAGCAAAGCAGGGAACTCTGATTGCAGTGGGAACCTCTGCTGCCATTACCGGGGTGATTCTGCTGTTCGGCCGTCATCTGATGGCGATTTTCACCTCTACTTCAGAGCTGGTTACCTTAAGCAATAACATGATGCGGGTTCTTGCGCTGGGATATCTTGCCATGGCAGTGACCCAGAGCCTGTCCGGTGTGATGCGGGGAGCAGGAGATACCATGACTCCCATGTGGATTTCCCTGATTACGACAGTAGCAATCCGGGTGCCTCTGGCCTACGGTATTGCCTGGATGACAAGAACTCCGGAAATGCCGGGTGGCTGGTATGCATGCATCTGGATTTCTCTTCTGGTTTCCTGGGTTCTGGGAGCTGTGATTACTGCTGTTTTCTACCGCTGGGGAAAGTGGAAGGAAAAGGCGCTGGAGTGATGCAAACCTTCGGTAACAGGAATTGACACAGGGAAGAAACCGAAATATAATACCACCAAAACAGGAAATCCCTGAAGAAAAATGAAAACAGGAGGATTTATAGAAATGGCAGATATTTATACATCCGTAGATCAGCTGGTGGGAAAAACACCTTTGCTGGAGCTGACAAATCTTGAACGGCAGTTTGATTTAAAGGCAAGACTTCTGGCGAAGCTGGAATACTTCAACCCGGCCGGTTCTGCGAAGGATCGGGTTGCCAGATATATTCTGGATGATGCAGAAGAAAAAGGAATTCTGACAAAGGATTCTGTGATTGTGGAGCCCACCTCCGGAAATACAGGAATCGGTCTGGCTGCACTTGCAGCGGCCAGAGGCTACCGCCTGATTATTGTTATGCCGGATTCCATGTCTGCAGAGCGTCGGCTTTTGATGACAGCCTACGGGGCAGAGCTGATTCTGACAGATGGCGCCCGGGGAATGGGCGGAGCGATTGCAAAGGCAGAAGAGCTGGTAAAGGAAATTCCCGGAGCTTTCCTGGCAGGACAGTTTGTGAATCCGGCCAATCCCAGAGCCCATTTTGAGACAACAGGGCCGGAAATCTGGGAGGATACAGACGGAGCTGTGGATTACTTTGTGGCAGGAGTAGGAACAGGAGGAACCATAACAGGAACGGGACGCTATTTAAAATCCAGGAATGCCAGGATTCAGGTTGTGGCAGTGGAGCCGTCGGATTCCCCTGTTCTTTCCGGGGGAAAGGGAGGCGCTCACAAGCTTCAGGGAATTGGCGCCGGATTTATTCCGGAGATTCTGGATACAACCGTCTATGATGAGGTGATTCCCGTTACCTCTGAGGATGCTTTTGAAACCGGCCGTCTTCTGGGAAAAAAAGAAGGAGTTCTGGTGGGGATTTCTTCCGGTGCGGCGCTCTGGGCAGCCATAGAAGTGGCAAAGCGTCCGGAAAACGAGGGAAAAACCGTTGTCGTGCTGCTTCCGGATACGGGAGACAGGTATCTGTCTACAGAAATGTACGCAGAATAAGAGAGGAAAAGAAAATGAATGCTGTCAGCACATACGAATCGCCGCTGGGAGAGATTCTTCTGGCGGCAGATGAGGAGGGACTGACCGGACTGTGGTTTCGGGGACAGAAGTATTTTGCAGCAGGTCTGGGAGAAAATACCGAAACCGGGAGACTTCCTGTTTTTGAGGAGACAGAGCGATGGCTGGATCTGTACTTTCAGGGGAGGCAGCCGGACTTTCTCCCGGCCCTTCACATGCAGGGAACGCCATTTCAAAAGCTGATCTGGGAGCTTTTGCTGCAGATTCCTTATGGAGAAACCACAACCTATGGGGCGCTTGCCAAAAAAGCGGCTGCTTTGCTGGGCAGAACCTCCATGTCTGCCCAGGCGGCAGGCGGAGCTGTGGGACATAATAAGATATCGCTTCTGATTCCCTGTCACCGTGTGGTTGGCAGGGATCACAGGCTGACCGGATATGCCGGAGGTCTGGAACGAAAAAAATGGCTTCTGGAGCTGGAGCAGGGGAAGCGGACACAGTCAGCTTCCGGCCTTATTTTCTGATCTCCACTGACGGGGAGAGATACCGTAGACACTGCGGAAGGCTCTGGAAAAATGAAGCTGATTGGGGTATCCCACGGCGTTTCCAATATCACTGATGGAAAGCTCCGTCAGCTTCAGAAGCTCCGTTGCTCTTGTCATACGATAGCTGATTAAAAATTCCTGGGGGCTTTTTCCTACGGCCTCCCGAAAAATTCTTCCGAAATAGCTTCGGTTCAGGTTGCAGAAAGCTGCAATGTCTTCTACGGAAATATCATTCTGAAAATTCTGTTCAATAAAAGAAGTTGCTTCTCTGATGTAAAAATCCCGAAGTGTTCCCGTTTTTGGAGGCTTTCGGCTGGAAGAGGAGCGGGTAATGCAGTCTAAAAGCAGATAGAGCTTTCCAATCAGGTGCAGAGGGGGCATTTCCGGATGCTGGGCAATATAGAGAATCAGCTGCTTCAGCTCTGCAGAAATATCTCTGGCATTGGAATGATAGATGGGATGATCCCGGGAAAGACCGGCCAAATCAAGAGCCTCCTTAACACGCAGTCCGTCAAATTCTACCCAGGCATATTCCCAGGGGTGTTCCTGATCTGCACAGTAGGTGGTAACCTGGTGCGGAAAAATAAGGAAGCCCTCTCCGCTTCGCACAGGATAGCTCCTGGAAACACCGCTGGAATCCTCGGCAGTCAGAACCCCTGTGCCGGATATTACATAATGAAAAAGATAGTGATTGCGGATATGAGGTCCGTAAGAGTGAAGCGGGCAGCAGGCTTCCCAACCATATTGGTATAAACCAAGATCAACAAAGTTTTCATTGGGAAAGACAGAAAAGAGATAATTGGACATAATCGGGATCTTCCTTTCTAAAAAAATGTGAAACCTCACAAAAATATGGATAACAGCTTCGAAAGATTGACAGATTTGTCATAATTCGGGGCTTTTTTTTGTTGGAAAATGAGGGGTTTCTTTTATTATATACCAAAATGCGACCAGACATCAAGCAGAGAACAGAAAAGTTGTATTTTGGTATAAAAGTAGTAAAATCCCTGTATTTACGTTTGAAGACCGGTCAGGTATTATAGATGTTAGAAAGAACGCGCGGATATTTCTCAACCATACCAATCCAGACTACACTACAGGGGGTATATGATGCATAAGAGAGCAAAAAAAGGAATGAGATTTTGTGCAGTCATGCTGCTGACGATTCTGGCTCTGACCGGATGCGGCAGCAAAGATACTGCTGACGGAAAAGTAAAGCTGTCTTTTCAGATATGGGATACGGCTCAGAGAGCAGGAATGCAGGCAGTGATTGATGAATATGAGAAGACACATCCGAATGTAACCATTGATCTTCAGGTGACCAGCTGGGATGAATACTGGACAAAGCTGGATGCGGCAGCAGAATCCAACCAGCTTCCGGATATTTTCTGGATGCATACCAATCAGATTTTGAAATATGCGGATTATGGAATGCTGGCTGATGTGACGGAGCTTTATGATGAGGAGGATCCGGAGTATTATGAAAAGCATTTTTCTGAAATTTCTCTGGGTAATGCCAGGGGCTCTGACGGAAGACTTTACGGAGTTCCCAAGGATAAGGATACTGTGGGGCTGATATACAACAGAGAGCTGTTTGATCAGGCAGGAGTTGCTTATCCTGATGAAACATGGACCTGGGATACGCTTTGCCAGGCTTCAGCGCAGATTTATGAAAAGACCGGAAAATACGGATACATGGCCTATGCGGATGAGCAGCTGGGATACTGGAATTTTGTTTACCAGGCAGGCGGATGTATTTTGAATGAGGATAAGACGAAGGCAGGATTTCTGGAGCCGGCAACGAGAAAAGCCATGGAATTTTACGTGAATCTTCAGAAAGAGCCATGGTGTCCGGATCAGAATTATTTTGCAGAAACAGCTCCGGGAAATGCTTTCTTTTCCGGGCAGGGAGCAATGTATCTGGAAGGAAACTGGAACCTGATGTCTCTTCGTGAGAATAATGCGGAAATGGAAGGAAAATGGGATGTGGCCGTGCTTCCGAAATGTCCGGATCCGGAAAAAGGTGACGGAAGGGCCACGATTTCCAATGGACTTTCCTATGCAACAGGAGCCCACGGCAAAAAGCTTTCCTACGCCCTTGATTTTTTGAAATTCTGCGGCTCTGAGGAAGGACAGAGAGTCCAGGGACTTTCCGGTGCTGCGATTCCTGCTTATGAGGGGCTGGAGGACACCTGGATCAGCGCATTTGACAAATTTGATTATAAAATGAACGTAGAGAAATGCACAGAGATGTTTGCCTATGGAGTTCAGAGTGTGAATAATGCATCCAGGCCCAACTGGAAGACACAGGTGAATGATACGCTTTTGAAGATTTACAGCGGCAGTATGACCCTGGATGAGGGGCTGGAAAGGATGCAGCAGCTGGTAGATGAAGCGGCAGAGCCGTAAAGGAGGAAGGAAGCATGGGAAGAAAAAGAGGTTTAAGCGATGAGGCAAAATGGGGGTATCTGCTGGTAGCTCCTACAATCATCGGTCTGATCGTTTTGAATGTATATCCGTTTATCCAGACCCTGATTTTAAGTTTTTCCACCACCCATCCATTTGGATTTTACGAGATCAGCGGTATTGGAAATTATGTAAAAATGTTTTCCAGTCAGGAGTTCTGGAAAGCAACCTGGAATTCCATTTATTTCTGCATTTTAACAGTGCCGGCAGGGATTTTTCTGGCACTGGTAACAGCAGTGCTGCTGAATGCGAAGATTGCAGGAAAAACTGCGTTCCGCGCCATTTATTTTCTGCCGATGGTAGTTGCACCGGCGGCAGTGGCTATGGTCTGGAAATGGATTTTTAATGCAGAATACGGTATTATCAATCAGATTCTGGGAAGCCGGATAAACTGGCTGACCAATCCGAAGCTGGTGCTTCCGGCAACAGCGGCAGTGGCTGTGTGGAGCTCGGTGGGATACGACGCAGTTCTGCTTTTATCCGGAATCCAGAATATTTCTAAAAGCTATTACGAGGCAGCTGATTTGGACGGAGCCACGAAGATTCAGCAGTTCTTTTCCATCACCCTTCCCATGGTTTCCCCCACGCTGTTTGTGGTGCTGATTATGCGGCTGATGGCATCTTTGAAGGTATATGATTTGATTTACATGATGGTTGATCAGACCAATCCTGCACTGACCAGTGCGCAGTCTCTGATGTATCTGTTCTACCGGGAGTCCTTTGTAGCAGGCAACCGCGGATATGCATCTGCAATTGTAATCTGGACCGTATTTTTAATCGGTATTGTAACGGCAATTCAGTTCCGGGGACAGAAAAAATGGGTAAATTATGAAGTATAAAAGGAGGAAGCAGCATGGATTCCCTGCAGAAAAAGTACCGCAGAAATAAAATAATGATATATGGTGCCCTCACCCTGGGCGCAGTTCTGATGATCTTTCCGTTTATCTGGATGCTTCTTACCAGTTTTAAATCACCGGCAGAAAGCGTACAGATTCCGCCGACAATTCTTCCGGCCCGGTGGCTGTCAGAAAACTATACAAAGGCCCTGACCAGCCTTCCTTTTGTGAAGCTGTATCTGAATACAATGCTTTTAATTGTATTTCGAGTTATTTGCGCTGTGGCTTTTTCTTCCGCAGCAGGCTTTGCCTTTGCAAAACTCCGGTTTAAAGGAAAAAATCTTCTGTTTTCCATTGTTCTGGTGCAGATGATGCTTCCGTCTCAGATTTTTATTATTCCCCAGTATCAGATGCTGGCAAAGATGGGACTGACAAACACGATGTTTGCTCTTGTTTTTCCGGGACTGGTCAGTGCTTTTGGAACCTTCTTTCTCCGGCAGTCCTATATGGGAATTCCTGACGAGATTGGAGAGGCGGCCTGTCTGGACGGATGCAGCCAGTGGCAGACCTTTACAAAGGTTATGATGCCTCTGACAAAGGCTTCCATGGCGGCGCTGACGATTTTTACGGCAGTATTTGCCTATGGAGATTTGATGTGGCCCCTGATTGCCAATACGGATTTGGGAAAAATGACCCTGTCAGCAGGCTTGTCCACACTGCGGGGACAATTTACAACGAACTATCCGGTTCTCATGGCCGGTTCCATGCTGGCTATGATTCCCATGATTATTTTGTATCTGCTGTTCCAGAAACAGTTTATTGAAGGAATTGCCATGACAGGCGGAAAATAAGGAGGAGAAAAGAATGGCGATTGTTGCAGAGAAAAATCTGTTTACCCTACATACGGAGCATTCCACTTATCAGATGAAAGCAGACTCTCTGGGGTATCTGCTGCACCTGTATTATGGAGAACGGGCAGAGGGATCGATGGAATACCTGATTCACTATGGAGACAGGGGATTTTCCGGAAATCCCTATGATGCGGGAAGCGACAGAACCTATTCTCTGGATGCCTTGCCTCAGGAATATCCGGTAAAGGGAAATGGCGATTTTCGTATGCCGGCTTTGATGGTACGCCGTGAAAACGGCGCTGTAAGTGTAGATTTGCGGTATGAGGGATACCGGATCCTGGATGGGAAATATGAGCTTTCAGGACTTCCGGCAGTTTATGAGACAGAACAGGATCAGGACGTACAGACGCTGGAGATTGATCTGAAGGATCCGGAAAGCGGCCTTTTGGTTACTCTTTTATATGGAGTATTTCCAAAAAAGGATGTGATAACCAGGGCAGTCCGTCTGAAGAATGAGGGAGGGGAGCTCCTGACTCTGGAATCTGTACAAAGCGCCAGCCTGGATTTGATTTACGGCGATTATGACTGGATCCAGTTTTACGGACGCCATGCCATGGAGCGGAATGTGCAGAGGATTCCGGCAGCTCACGGCGCTCATGTAATCGGAAGCAGAAGAGGAACCTCCAGTCACCAGTACAACCCGTTTGTCATTCTGGCGGAGAAAGAAACCACGGAGGATTTTGGTTCCTGCTATGGAATGTCCTTTATGTACAGCGGAGAATTTCAGGCTTTTGCAGAACGGGATCAGTATGATCAGACACGGACAGGCATGGGAATTTCACCGGAGGGATTTTCCTGGAGCTTAAAGCCGGGAGAGAGCTTTACAGCGCCGGAGGTGATTCTTTCTTATACGGGAAAAGGTCTGGGAGAACTGTCCCGCCAGTATCACAGGCTTCTGCGCCAGAATGTGTGCAGGGGAATGTACAAGGAGATCAGACGGCCGATTCTGATCAACAACTGGGAAGCCACTTATTTTGACTTTAACGGAAATAAAATTTATGAAATTGCGAAGCAGGCAGCAGAGCTGGGGGTAGAGATGCTGGTTCTGGATGACGGCTGGTTCGGAAAACGTGATTCAGATAATTCCGGGCTGGGAGACTGGCAGGTAAACGAAAAAAAGCTGGGCGGCACCCTTGGCGATTTGTCCGGGCGGATTCACAGTCTCGGAATGAAATTCGGCCTTTGGGTTGAACCGGAAATGGTATCAGAGGACAGTGATTTATACCGGGCACATCCGGACTGGGCGCTGGCTGTGCCCGGAAAGAAACCGGTCCGAAGCCGGTACCAGCTTGTACTGGATTTTTCCAGAAAAGAGGTGGTGGATTATATTTACGGGCAGATCAGCAGTCTTCTGGACGAGGTTCCCATTGAATACTTAAAGTGGGATATGAACAGAAGCATTGCAGATGTATATTCCAACGGGAAAAAGCCGGAAGAGCAGGGAAAGGTGCTGCATCAGTATGTGCTGGGGCTGTACGATTTTCTGGAACGGCTTCACAGAAATTATCCGCAGGTTCTGATTGAGGGATGCAGCGGGGGCGGAGGACGGTTTGATGCGGGAATGCTGTATTACACACCGCAGATTTGGTGCAGTGATAATACAGATGCCATTGATCGGGGCTGCATTCAGTACGGCACATCCTTCGGCTATCCGGTATCCGCAGTGGGATCTCATGTTTCCGCTGTTCCAAACCATCAAAACGGAAGAACCACGCCTTTGGGAACCCGTGCCAATCTTGCAATGGCAGGAAGCTTTGGATATGAGCTGGATCTGAACCGGCTTTCCGAGGAGGAAAAACAGCAGATTTCCATTCATAACCAGGAGTTTAAGGAGCTGTGGCCTTTGATTCACAATGGAGCTTACTACCGTCTGTCGAATCCGTTTGATATGAAGCAGGATCAGGAGACTGCGGCCTGGATGCATGTCAGTGAAGATCAGCAGGAGGCTCTGGTATTTGCGGTGCTCCTCAATGCCCATGGAAATCCGTTGGTTCCAAGGATTCGTCTGAAAGGCCTGAAGGCAGATGGAATGTACTGCAGCAGGGAGACCGGTGCGTTATATTCCGGAGCAGCCCTGATGAGCGCAGGAATTGTGCTTTCTGATTTGAAGCAGGAATACGGCAGCATCCGGATTCGTCTGACAGAGGTGAAGAAGGAGCAGAGCAGGGAAGGGGAAATACAATGAAACGGGATATGGACGAATTTCTGAACCGTCTGAACCGGCATATGGATGAGCTGAGATGGCTGTATATGGAGCTGTATGACAATGGTTCTATGTTTGCAGAGCTTTGCAGCCAGCTGGAGGCTTTCTATAAAGAGAGAGGGACGGAGTTAAAAAAACGTGACAGAGAGAAGCTGGAGACACCGGACTGGTTTCAGAAACAGGATATGCTTGGCATGATGCTGTATATTGATAATTTTGCAGGAGATTTAAATGGAGTAAAGAAAAAGCTTTCCTATCTTCAGAAATGTGGTGTGACCTGTCTTCATCTGATGCCGTTTCTCGATACTCCTGAGGGGCGTTCAGACGGCGGATATGCTGTTTCTGATTTCCGGAAGGTGCGGCCGGATCTGGGAACCATGGAGGATCTGGAGGCACTTTCCCGGGCCTGCCATAAGAAAGGGATCCATCTTTGCATGGATTTTGTAATGAACCACACTTCCGAGGATCATGAGTGGGCAAGACGGGCCAGACAGGGAGACGGCGAGTACATGAGCCGCTATTTTTTCTATGACAGCAGGGAGATACCGGATCAGTATGAGAAGACGGTTCCTCAGGTATTTCCTACGACGGCTCCGGGAAATTTCACCTGGATCGAGGAGGCGGGACATTACGTTTTAACTACATTTTATCCTTATCAGTGGGATTTGAATTATAAAAATCCCCGGGTATTTAATGAGATGATGTATCATTTCCTGTATCTGGCCAACCGGGGACTTGATGTGATCCGGATTGATGCGGTTCCCTATATCTGGAAAGAGCTGGGAACCAGCTGCAGAAATCTGCCTCAGGTTCATACCATTGTGCGGATGATGCGCATGATTGGAGAAATTGTCTGCCCTTCCGTCGTGCTGCTGGGGGAGGTTGTCATGGAACCCCGGAAAGTAGTTCCCTATTTTGGAACTACGGAAAAGCCGGAATGCCATCTGCTTTATAATGTGACTACGATGGCTACCATCTGGCATACCGTGGCCTCTCAGAATACGGAGCTTTTAAAGCGTCAGCTTTCAGCTGTTTACAGTCTTCCGGATGTCTATACATTTTTAAATTATCTCAGATGTCACGATGATATTGGCTGGGGACTGGATTATGATTTTCTGAAGCAGCAGGGAATGAAAGAAATTCCTCATAAACGATTTCTCAATGAATATTTCCTGGGAGTTTATGGGGAAAGCAGGAGCAGAGGCGAGCTTTACAATGATGACCCGGTAACTATGGATGCCCGTTTCTGCGGAACTACTGCTTCTATGTGCGGTATAGAAGCTGCAGCAGAGGAAAACAGCAGGGAGGAAATGGAAAAGGCACTGCGCCTGGATTTGATGCTTCATGCCCTGATGCTCTGGCAGCCGGGAATTCCCATGCTTTACAGCGGAGATGAGGTAGGGCAGCTGAATGATTCTTCCTATAAACAGGATCCGAAAAAGGCCGGAGACTCCAGATATCTTCACCGGGGAAGCTTTCCCTGGAAGCTGGCAGAGGAGGCGCAGAAAAACAAAGACAGCATTCCGGGACGTCTGTTCGAGGGACTGCGGCGGCTGGAGGAATTCCGCGCCCGGGAGGCGGCTATGGCCGGGGATGCCCGGTGCAGCGTCCTGGAAATGGAAAATCCCCATATTCTCTGTCTTCAGCGGGAAAAAGACGGACAGAAGCTGACGGGACTGTTTAATTTTTCCGGTGAAAGCCAGAATGTTTTTCAGAAGGATCTGTGTCTGGAGCCCTATGGCTTCCGTGTGATAAAGCAGGAATAGCAGGATTCAGTAAGGAATTTTGGACCGGTTCCTTTTGGCGCGGCTGCAAATACTCTGGAAAAAATCTGTGAAATAAGATACAATAGGGACACAGAACACGGAGAAAAAAGAGGCAGATTTATGATGACAAATAAGAAAATGACGATGGATGATATTGCGGAGCGGGCAGGTGTGGCAAAGAGCACGGTATCCAGGTATTTTAACGGAGGCAGTGTCAAGGAAGCTACCAGGAAAAAGATCCAGAAGGTAATTGAAAAATACAATTACGAACCCAATGCCTTCGCACGTTTGAATGCGAAGCAGAGCAATCTCATCGGCGTGGTTGTGCCGACTTTAAATTCCAGGGTTACCAGCCGGGTAATGACCAGCATTGACCGGTATCTGCGGGAGAGGGATTACACTACGCTGATCCGCAGCTCTGACCATGACGTGGAGCTGGAGCTGCAGAATATTCAGAAGCTGATCCGTCTGAATGTGGACGGGATTTTAGTCAGTGCCATTACCATTACAGAGGAACATAAAAAGCTGATGGAGAAGGCGGAGATCCCGATTGTAGTGATTGCCCAGGAGTGTGAAAATGGAATTTCCATTATAGATGATGATTACCGGGCCGGAAAGCATATGGGCGAGTACATTGGAAAAACGGGACATCATCATGTGGCTGTTATCAGTGTTTATGAGACAGATGCAGCTGTGGGAAGAGAGCGGAAGCAGGGAATTCTGGACGGGTTAAGCGCCTGGGGAATTACAGAGCCTCTGGTAGAGGAAAGTGATTACAGCTATCAGGGGGGTCAGGATGCGGCTCGAAGAATTCTGGAGCAGAAAAAAGAGATAGATGCCATCATCTGCGCAACAGACCGTCTGGCCTTTGGGGCTTACCGGGTATTGCAGGAGGCCGGTCTTCGGATTCCGGAGGATGTGTCTGTGACGGGATTCGGCGGCTATGAGGAAAGCGAGCTGCTGACACCGCAGCTGACAACGATCCGGTTTGATTCCTATGCTATGGGATATCTGGGAGCAGAAACACTTCTCCGGCTCCTAAAAGAAGAACCGGTTCCAAAAAAACTGATTATTGATTATCAGATGATAGAGGGCGGAAGCGTAAAAAACAGAAAATAGGAAGCAGATACGGCAGGCAGCCGGGAAAGTCAGAAGTAAGCTGGTTTTTCCGGCTGTTTTTGTTTACGGATAAGGATGTCCTGTGAAATAAAACGCTTTGCGCGCGTCTTTTTTAGATGAAAAACAGGAAATTAAAAATTTCGGAACCGATTCTAAAAAAAATGTTGACAAACAGAGAAAGAAGAACTATAATCAAGACATAAAAGAAATGGAACCGATTCCAAAAAGAAAACACTTCGGGGGGAAGTTACAGGAGAGAAGGAGGACCTGATATGGATTATGCAAAAATTGCAGCTCAGGTAATTGAGTATGTAGGGGGAAAGGATAATATCCTGTCAGCAGCACATTGTGCCACAAGACTGCGTCTGCAGCTGAAAAACAATGATCTGCGAAATGAAGAGGCGCTTACTGATGTGGAAGGCGTAAAGGGTGTATTTTTAACACAGTCCCAGTTTCAGATTATTTTCGGTTCCGGACTGGTGAATCTGGTATTTGCCGAGGTGCAGAAGCAGATTGGGGCAGACGGAGATACAGAAGCTGATGAAAACAGGAAAAAAGCAGATTCTGAGCAGGAAAAGGGAAAACGGGGAAATCCGCTGCAGAGCTTTGTTAAGCTGTTAAGTGATATTTTCGTGCCGATTATTCCGGCGATTGTTGCCGGCGGTCTTTTGATGGGTATCAACAATCTTCTGACCTCCGCTCTGTTTCATGGACAGTCTCTGATTCAGCTTTATCCCCAGTGGGCAGGGCTGGCATCTGCAGTCAACACCTTTGCCAATGCGCCCTTTACCTTTCTGCCGGTTCTGATTGGCTTCAGCGCTACGAAAAAGTTCGGCGGCAATCCTTATCTGGGAGCGGCTATGGGAATGATTATGGTGCATCCGGATTTGCTGAATGCCTATAGTATTGGAATCAGCGAAGCCCCGGTATGGAACATTTTCGGATTTGAAATTGCAGCAATCGGCTACCAGGGAACCGTGCTTCCGGTTCTTGCGGTTTCCTTTATTCTTGCAAACATTGAGAAAAAACTCCGCAAGGTGACACCGACCTGGCTGGACAATCTGACTACACCGATGCTGTCTATTTTGATTACCTCATTTTTAACCTTTATCTGTGTAGGACCGGTTCTGAGAGAGGCAGGAAATCTGCTGGCAGACGGAATTACCTGGATTTACAATAGCCTTGGTTTTGTAGGCGGCGGTTTGTTTGGACTGGCTTATGCGCCGATTTGTCTGACAGGAATGCATCACAGCTTTATTGCCATTGAAACCCAGCTGATTGCAGATGTGGCAAAAACAGGAGGAAGCTTTATTTTCACCACAGCAAGCATGAACAATGTAGCCCAGGGTGCTGCAGTTCTGGCTATTTTATTCCTGACCAAGAATGAAAAGATGAAATCCATCTGTTCTGCATCCGGTGTTTCTGCTCTGCTGGGAATTACGGAGCCGGCAATGTTTGGTGTAACCCTGAAACTGAAGTATCCATTTTATGCGGCTATTATCGGCTCTGCAGTGGGAAGCGCATACTGTGCGGCAACCAAGGTGCTGGCCCAGGCTCTGGGAGCAGCAGGACTTCCAGGTTTTATTTCCATGAGACCGGAGTCTTACGGTAACTTTGCCATCGGTCTTTTATTATCCATGGCAGTTTCTGCCGGTCTGACGGTGATTTTCTGGAAAAAATACCGTCCGGAGGAGACGAAAACAAACTAAAAGAGAAAGAATGGAAAACTCTGATAACAGAAAGGAATAAGGAAGCGGGTCAAATGCTGAAAAAATATGAAAAGGTTCTAGAACAGGATTACAGAAGCTGGTACAAAACTGCAGAGGCTTACCGGAAAAAGGTGGCAGAGGATCCGGACAGACTCCATTTCCATCTGATGCCGAAAACAGGATGGCTGAATGATCCCAACGGGCTGTGTCAGGTGGACGGCATGTTCCATATTTATTATCAGTACACGCCCTTTGAGCCGACAGGGGAGCTGAAGCTGTGGGGACATTATAAGACCAGAGATTTTATACACTATATCGATGACGGCCCGGTGCTGTTTCCGGATACAGACTATGACGCTCATGGTGTGTATTCCGGCTCGGCCTATGTGGAAAACGGCCGGATTCATTTCTTCTATACGGGAAATGTGAAATATTTTGACCGGGAAGACTATGATTATATCAATTCCGGGCGAGGCAGCAATACTATGACCTGCACCAGCCTGGACGGACATCAGATGTCAGAAAAGAAATTTCTTTTTGGAACAGAGGATTACCCGAAGGATTTAAGCAACCATGTGCGGGATCCGAAGGTTTTTTGCAGGGGAGATTACAAATATATGGTTCTGGGAGCCAGGGATCGGGACAGCAGAGGACTGGTGCTTCTCTATCAGTCTGAGGATCTGGAGCACTGGACTTTGAAGAGCCGCATTACTACAAGGGAGCCCTTTGGATATATGTGGGAATGTCCGGATATGTTTGAGATAGACGGACAGTGGTTTCTTACCTGCTGTCCTCAGGGCGTGGATTCCAGGGGAATTGATTATGAAAATGTTCATCAGAGCGTATGGATGAAGCTGGAATGTGATTTTGAAACGGGAAATTTTGAAGTACAGGAAATTCACCAGCTGGATCGGGGATTTGATTTCTATGCCCAGCAGACCTTTGAGGATGAGAAGGGAAGACGGATTCTGATAGGCTGGATGGGAATTCCTGATGCAGAGTACACCAATCCTACTGTGGAGGCCGGATGGCAGCATGGACTGACTCTTCCCAGAGAGCTGACTGTGAGAAATGGAAAGCTGTGCCAGCAGCCGGTGGAGGAATTAAAGGAGCTGAGAGACGGAAACGGAGAAACCTGTTTATTTTCCAATCCGGGCGGGGAGTCAGCGCTTTTGGATGACAGCTTTGTCTATGAGGCAGAGGTGGAGCTGGAAAGCTGTGAGAGCCTGCAGATGACTCTGCGGGATGGAGTGACCTTCTGCTATGAGGATCACAGGGCGGTTCTGGATCTGGGAAAAGCAGGTTCGGGACGTACCACAAGAAGCGCTGCCCTGGACAGTCTGAGAAATCTGAGGATTTTTGCAGACACCAGTTCCGTTGAGATTTTCATTAATGACGGAGAGGAGGTATTTACCTCCAGAATGTACAGCAGAGAGGGAAGGGTAAGCCTTTCCGGAGCCTGCAGGGGGAAGATGACTCTGTATCCCCTGAAGAAATTTACAGTCGAGGATCTGGAAGCTTAAAGAAAGCAAAAGGGAAACAAGAAAAGAGCGGTATCAGGCCTGTTTTATGCAGACAGGCTTTTGATATGGCTCTTGTTTTTATGGCTTTGGTCGTTTAAACTGTAGGAAGAGGGGCAGCAAAAACCATAAGCGAAGGAGGTTATCTTATGTTTCAGAATGTCAGACAGGTACAGGAATTTATTCAGGAGAAGGGAATCCAGTTTGTGGATTTTAAAATGATTGATTTTCGCGGCCGGTGGAAACATCTTTCCATCCCGGCAGCCAGATTTACAGAGGATATTCTGGAAAACGGCATTGGCTTTGACGGTTCTAATTATGGCTATGCCATGGTAGAAAACAGTGATATGGTATTTATCCCGGATATTGCCACGGCGGTGGTGGATCCCTTTATTGAGGCGCCGACTCTGTCCATGATCGGAGATGTTATGGTGATTGAGCATCCGGAAAACCGCCCGTTTAATCAGTATCCCCGCAATGTATCGAGAAGGGCTGTTTCCTACATGAAGGAGCTGGGAATTGCCGATGAAATGATCATTGGACCGGAATATGAGTTCCATGTGTTTGACGGAATGAGCTGTGTGGAAAAGCCAAATGAGATTGGATACCGACTGATAAGCAGGGAGTCCCAGTGGTCGTCGAACTGTCCGCCTGAGGAAAACAACGGCTTCCATATCCGTCCTCATGACGGCTATCACGCAGATCTTCCCGGAGACAGAACCTTCCAGCTGCGCAATCAGATCTGCCTGGAAATGGAGCGGTGGGGAATTGATGTAAAATACCACCATCACGAGGTAGGCGGCTCCGGTCAGCTGGAGGTGGAAGTGGAGCTGGGAGAAATGACCCGCCTGGCTGATGCCACAATGGCAGCCAAATACATTATCCGCAATACAGCGGCAGCCAACAGGATGACAGCCACCCTGATGCCAAAGCCGATTCCGGGAGAGGCAGGAAATGGTATGCATGTCCATATGCTGTTAAAAAAGGACGGAAAGCCGGTATTTTACGATCCGGATCGTTATGCACAGCTCAGTGAGACTGCCATGTATTTTATCGGCGGACTGCTGACTCATGTGCGGAGTCTCTGCGCCTTTACCAATCCGTCAACCAACTCCTACAAGCGTCTGATTCCGGGCTTTGAGGCGCCGGTAACCATTGGTTATGCCATGGCCAACCGCAGCGCTGTTGTGCGGATTCCGGCCTATGTAAAATCCCCGGACAAGAAGAGGTTTGAGCTGCGCAATCCGGATGCAACCTGCAATCCTTATTATGCCTATGCCGCAATTTTGATGGCAGGTCTGGATGGCATCCGGAGAAAAATCGATCCGGCAGGCAAAAACTGGGGACCCTTTGATTTTAACCTGTTTGAGCTTTCTGAAGAGGAAAAGGCAAAGCTGGGCCATCTGCCTGCCAGCCTGGACGAGGCTCTGGATGCGCTGGAGTCAGATTACGAGTATCTGACAGAAGGCGGCGTTTTCCCGGAGAGCCTGATCAAGAACTGGATCCGGACCATGAGGGCAGACAGCAGGGAAATCAGCAGAATTCCCCATCCGGCAGAATTTGTCCGGTATTATGATTTGTAGGGGGAGAAAAGAATACGAGAGTCTCGTTTGGCATATAGGATAAGTTTGAACTTGTAGATATATACTGCGCGCCGGGGAAACGGCTGCCGATGCAGCCGCGCTCCGGCGCATGAAAATAGTTATGAATAGTGGCTGGAAAAGTAGAATGGGGGATTACTTCTGAAGAGAATACAAAATTTATATGAGAAAACAGAATTTCTGATTTATATATCGTGTATACTTTTAATTTTCGCTCTCTGTATATTAATCTATGCCGATGGCGTTATAAGAGATGAATATAATGTCCCTATTGATGGAATTCGGCTGAGACAGAATTTATTAATACGTGTGTTGTTTCTGGGATGCTTTCTTGCACTTAGACGTGTTTTAAAGAGTAAATCTGCAGTGATTATTATTTTGATTGCGTATCTGGCAGTTTCTTTTTATTCACTTATTACGATTAGTGCGAATGTATTATCAATTAAAAAAATTGTTGAGAACGATAAAGATAGAAAAACAGAGATTACGCAGACTTATCCTGTAAGCCCAGATGATATCGAAGGTGTGATAGAGGATGTGAAGCTTACATGGTCTGTTGACAGAGAAAAGCTCTATTCTGAAGAGAAGCCGGAGCCTGTTTCGCTTTCGAAAAGGTCTGGTATGACGCCGCGCTATGAGCAGGTGGCTGTCCCCATTCCCCTTGTGATTCGTATCTGTCATTTTTGCAGAAAAGGTAAGTTTTGAAGCAAAATGCAAAAATATAAAAAGCAGCGCTGTTTTGTAGATGATTTCTCATCTGCTTCGCAGTGCTGTTTTTTCACTTCCTAAGGTATTTGTTTTGTCTGAATAACGATACACCACTGATGCTGACGCCGGGCTTGTCATGCTGCGGAAGCAAATTTTATTGCAGAAGTGGCCTGCCGCAGGCGGAGAAGCCAGAGAGATTCTCTTTTACATCAAAATACGACAGAAAGATTTACAACTGTCTTGTCACATGACAAAACAAGTGGTATAATGCCAGATGTTGCAAAATTGTAACTGTTCAGGACGGGGCATCTTCTTATTCGGCTTTGCCGGACAAGAAGCATCGGGGATTCCTCCGATGCGAGATCTGGCGGGAAAAGCCGCTTACAGGCAAGCCTGATACGGCTTTTCCCGCCGGTTCTCCCGCTGTCCTGAATCGCTGCGTGAAATTTTAAATATTTCAGAGAAATGGGCATTATGGAGGGACTCATGTCAGTAATAGAAGAAATCGGGCGTTTGAAGAAAGAAAAAAATGCAGTGATTCTGGCTCATTATTATGTGCCGGATGAGGTGCAGGAAATAGCAGATTATATTGGGGATTCCTTTTATTTAAGCAAGGCGGCACAGAAAACAGATGCAGATATAATCGTGTTCTGCGGTGTAAAGTTTATGGGAGAAAGCGCTGCCATTCTGAATCCGGAAAAGAAGGTTCTGATGCCGGATATGACGGCAGACTGCGCGATGGCTCATATGGTGCAGCTGGAAAAAATCCGCGAAATGAGAGAAAAGTACGAGGATTTGGCGGTGGTATGCTATATTAATTCCACGGCAGAGATTAAAACCTTCTCTGATGTGTGCGTGACCTCAGCCAATGCGGTCAGGATTGTAAAAAAACTGCCGAACCACAATATATTCTTTATTCCGGACGGAAATCTGGGACGGTATGTGGCAGAACAGGTTCCGGAAAAGAATGTGATTCTCAATGACGGCTGCTGTCCCATTCATGCGGCTATGTCTGCAGAAGCAGTAAAGCGGGAAAAGGAAAAGCATCCGGAAGCAAAATTTCTGGTGCATCCGGAGTGCACCGGGGATCTGCTGAATCTGGCAGACTACATAGGAAGTACCTCAGGTATTATCGATTTTGTCGCAGGAGATGAAGGAAAGGAATATATTATCGGCACTGAGGCGGGGGTATTGTATGAATTAAAGAAACAGAATCCGGATAAAACCTTCTATACTCTTTCGGATAACCAGATTTGCACCGATATGAAGCTGATTACTCTGGAAAAGGTTCTGGAGGTTTTAAAACAGGAGACAAATGAAGTAAAGGTTACAGAGAAAGTGAGGGTTCAGGCAGGAGCACCGCTGGAGAAAATGCTGATGCTGGCCAGATAAATAATGATGAAGACAGATGTTTTGATTGTAGGAAGCGGCTGTTCCGGTTTATACTGTGCGCTGAATCTTCCGGAAGATAAAAAAATTACAGTGATTACAAAAGCGGGCGCCGAGGAGAATGATTCCTTTCTGGCCCAGGGCGGCATGTGTATGCTGAGGGATGAAAAGGATTTTCAGAGCTTTTTTGAGGATACTCTGAAAGCCGGTCATTATGAAAATGATAAAACCTCTGTGGAGATTATGATTCGATCTTCCCGGGCGGTTGTAGAGGATCTGCTGCGGTTCGGGGCAGATTTTCAGAAGGACGAGAAGGGCGAGCTGGCATTTACCAGAGAAGGGGCGCATTCAGAAAAACGGATTATTTTTCACGAGGATGTGACCGGAAAGGAGATTACCAGCACTTTGTTAGCCCAGGTGAAGGAGCGGTCCAACATTACGCTTCTGGAGCATACGGCCATGGTGGATTTGATTGAGGAAAACAATGTGTGCTATGGAGCGGTTGTTCAGAAGCAGGATGGCCGGCTTGAGGCGGTGGAGGCAGATTATACGGTGATGGCGACAGGGGGAATCGGAGGACTGTACCGTCATTCAACGAATTTCCGCCATTTGACAGGAGATGCCCTGGCTGTTGCAATCCGCCACGGAATTGCATTGAAGGACATTTCCTATGTTCAGATTCATCCCACAACCCTGTATGCAGAGGAAGAGAGAAGCTTTCTGATTTCGGAATCTGTGCGGGGAGAGGGAGCTGTGCTTCGCAACAAAAACGGAGAGCGGTTTGTCAATGAGCTTCTTCCGAGAGATCTGCTGACAAAGGCAATTCTGGAACAGATGGAAAAGGACGGCACGGATTTTGTGTGGGAGGATCTGCGGACGATTCCGGAGGAGGAGCTGAACCGTCATTTTCCCAACATTGTTGAACATTGCAGAGAAATGGGGTATGATGTAACAAAAGAGTGCATCCCTGTAGTACCGGCCCAGCATTATTTTATGGGAGGCATTCAGGTAAACCATGAGAGCAGAACCTCGATGGATCAGCTGTATGCAGTCGGAGAGACTGCCTGCAATGGTGTTCACGGGAAAAATCGTCTGGCCAGCAATTCTCTGCTGGAGAGTCTGGTATTTGCAAAACGGGCGGCCTGCGATATGGCAGAGCATGTGCAGGAAGTGAAAAAGAACAGCCGCCTGATTGCGGAAACGGATATGGAACAGTACCGGGAGATTTCCGGAATTTATGAAGCTTATCAGAAGCTGGTGAAAAACGGGATTCAGGCAGCAGGACGAGCCTAGAGGAGTATCGGAGAAGGCTGGAAAAGCCGGAAGTGGAAAAAAACGGAAGAGCTTAGAACGGAAGCCGGGGACAGAGGACAGAACAGTAGCCCAGGGCAGAAATTCGTGACAGAGCCAGTAGTAGTCCAGGGCAGAAATTTGTGACAGAGGCTTCAGAACAGAATAAAAGAAACGCTGCGGCCCTAGAAAGAAAAACAGAGGCTGCGGGAAAGGGAGACAGAAAGATGTACGATCAGGTTACTTTAAAATTAAATGTGGATCCGCTGATTTTAAGTGCACTGCGGGAGGATATTACAAGCGAGGATGTGTCTGCAAACAGCATTATGAAAAAGCCTCAGGCAGGAGAGGTGGATCTGATCTGCAAGCAGGATGGAATTATCTGCGGACTGCAGGTTTTTGAAAGAGTATTTACCCTTCTGGATGAGAATACAAAGGTTGAATTTTTTGCAGAAGATGGAGATGAAGTGAAAAAAGGACAGCTTTTGGCCAGAGTTTCCGGTGATATCCGGGTTCTTCTGTGCGGAGAGCGAACAGCCCTCAATTATCTTCAGAGAATGAGCGGGATTGCCACATACACCCATTCTGTGGCAGCCTTACTGAAGGGAACGAAAACAAAGCTTCTGGATACCAGAAAGACAACGCCGAACAATCGTATTTTTGAGAAATATTCTGTCCGTGTGGGCGGAGGAAATAACCACAGATACAATCTTTCCGACGGGGTTCTTTTAAAGGATAACCATATCGGGGCTGCAGGAAGTGTGGAAAAGGCTGTTAAAATGGCAAAGGAGTACGCGCCCTTTGTCCGGAAAATCGAGGTAGAGGTGGAGACTCTTGAGATGGTGAAGGAAGCTGTTGAGGCCGGGGCAGATATTATTATGCTGGACAATATGACTCATGAGCAGATGAAGGAAGCGATGGAATATATTAACGGACGCGCAGAAGTAGAGGTATCCGGAAACGTAACAAGAGAAAATATTTCACGTCTTACGGATCTTGGAGTGGACTATGTATCCAGCGGCGCCCTGACACATTCAGCGCCGATTATGGACATTTCACTGAAGAATCTTCACGCAGTTTAAGCGGTTTTACAGAGTTTAAGGAGACGGAAGGCAGAGGGACAGGATGAGCGGGAAAGAAAGACGGGAACAGATTCTGAATATACTGAAGGACAGCGGGAAACCGGTTCCCGGCGTGGAGTTGGCCAGGCTTCTTCAGGTCAGCCGCCAGGTCATTGTACAGGACATGGCGCTGCTTCGGGCCAATGGGGTGGAAATTCTTTCCACCAACCGGGGGTATGTAGCCGTCCGGGAACACAGCTTCAGCCGTGTATTTAAGGTGATTCATACGGAGGAGCAGGTTGAGGAGGAGCTGAATCTGTACGTGGATTTCGGCGGAACCGTGGAGGACGTATTTGTATATCACAAGGTTTACGGAGTCATCCGGGCGGAGATGAATATCAAATCACGAATGGATGTAAAAAAATATCTCCAGGATATCTCATCCGGAAAATCCACACAGCTGATGAAGCTGACTTCCAACTACCACTATCATACCATTTCTGCAGAGCGGGAAGAGATTCTGGAGATGATCCAGACAGAACTGGAAAAGAGGGGATTTCTGGCCCGGCTTCAGGATTATGAGCCTGTGGATTTCTGGGGAAAGAACCAGGCCGGGGCCGGAAATTCTTACGAGTGAGATAAGGTCCGCTGCGGTTCGTGAAGCTTTTTGAACTGCATGGGGGAAATGGAAAAGGCCTGCCTGAAGGCGCGGTAAAAGGTGGAATAATCTGCAAATCCAACCTGTTCGCCAATGGATTCCAGGGGTTCTCCATTGAGAATCAGCACCTTTGCCGCAATTAAACGGCGCTGGGTGACATAACGGTAGAAGCTGACATCCATTTTTTCACTGAACAGGCGGGAGATGCTTCGTTCGCTGATGTAAAAAGCAGCGGCAGCAGATTTTAATGTTATTTTTTCTGCCAGATGGTTTTCAATATAGGCGATTAATTCATCTAAAAGCTCCCGCTTTTCTGTCAGCGGCTCTAAAACCTTACTGTGGGCGCAGGCTCTTGTTAAATGAATCAGAATCTGAATGGCATTGGAATAAATACAGCCCTGGTATCCATCCTGTTTTGTGGCTGATTCCATGCATGCGGATTGAAAAAAGGCTACCGCAATCCCACTGGCTTTACACTGGCTTTAGACGGTGGGTTAAGGTAGCTAAGAGTAGTGGCTTGTGTTATACT
>OGYI01000054.1_pt1 | contig 130809 bp, 104 predicted proteins | sample 1576521 | NCBI WGS metagenome assembly OGYI01 (sample SAMEA3541484, study PRJEB24748) | human gut metagenome | biome: human gut; feature: human-associated habitat; material: faeces | place: China | collected 2012
CACGAGCGGGGGCTCCTATCTTTTTAGTGCCCTCGGATTGGGCCATAGTGTCTGTTGCGGCGAAATGCTGCCAGCAGCTGGGGACGTTCCTATTGTGTCGGCACCCTGGGACACTCCTTGGACGTTCCGTATACGACGGAGGGAACGGATCATTTTGTCGAGGGGCGGGCGGCTGCTTCGGTCCTCGGGGAAACCGCGTCCCGTTTCGAGAGCAGATTCCGGGCCGCAGTTTCCCCGAGGGCCCCATTGGGAAATTGCATCCCAGTCTGAGCGCCGATTCCGGGCTGCAGTTTCCGCTAGATGCTTCAACCGGAAAGCCCATCCCGTTTAGGTGTTCCGGAGTGGGATTCGGTTTCCGCAGCAGGCCCGTCTGGGAAGCAATGACCCAGAATCCCCCTTGCAACAATCTGTCGATTGAACGTCGTTGCGTGTTCGCGCTATCATGCATGGTTAAATTGGTTAGCCGTGGCAAACGGTTAGCTAAGGTAAACAAAATGCAACGCCCTGTGGGCGCCGGGGGAGGAACACGGACGTGAGGCTCGATACACTCGAGATTGGAAAGGATGCCGTTGTCGCATCGGTGACATCCGACGATCAGGCGCTCCGACAGCATATTTTGGACATGGGCCTAACGCCGGGCACCGAAGTCACCATGATGAAGTACGCCCCCATGGGCGACCCGCTCGAGATTCGCCTGCGTGGCTACGAGTTGACGCTGCGCAAGGACGATGCTGCTCGCATCGAGCTCGTGGGTGTTCACGACACCGATATGGGTCCGCGCGCCAACGCCGCAATCGGCACGACGGAGCATCCGGCACTCGGCGAGGGGATGTATTCGCCCCGCGCCGCGAAGACGGCCGTGCCCGAGGGCGCACCGCTGCATTTTGCCCTCGCCGGCAACCAAAACTGCGGCAAGACCACGCTGTTCAACCAGCTGACGGGCTCCAACCAGCATGTCGGTAACTTTCCTGGCGTGACGGTCGACCGCAAAGATGGCACCATCCGCAACCACCCCGAGGCAAGCGTTACCGACCTGCCCGGCATTTACTCCCTGTCGCCGTACACGGGCGAGGAGATCGTGAGCCGCCAGTTTATCCTGGATGAGCATCCCGACGCCATCATCGACATCATCGACGCTACCAACATCGAGCGCAATCTGTATCTGACGCTGCAGCTTATGGAGCTCGATCGCCCCATGGTCATCGCGCTCAACATGATGGACGAGGTGACGGCAAACGGCGGCGCCGTGGACGTCAACCTGCTCGAGAGCCTGCTGGGCGTGCCTGTTGTTCCCATTAGTGCCGCGCGCAACGAGGGCATCGGCGAGCTGGTGGATCACGCGTTGCATGTGGCGCGGTTCCGCGAGCGTCCCGGCCGCCTGGACTTCTGCGCACCCGATGGCTCGGACGGCGGTGCACTGCATCGCTGCATCCACGGCATTGCCAACCTTATCGAGGACCATGCTGCGACGGCGCACATTCCCGTGCGTTTTGCAGCGACCAAGCTGGTTGAGGGCGACGAGCTGGTGACCGAGGCGCTTCACCTGGATCGTAACGAGCTCGACGCTATCGAGCACATCATTACCCAGATGGAGGGCGAGGCCGGTACCGACCGACTGTCCGCGCTGGCCGACATGCGCTTTAGTTTTATCGGCGACGTGTGCGGGCGCTGCGTCATCAAGCCGCACGAGAGCCGCGAGCACGTGCGCTCCGTCAAGATTGACCGCATCCTGACGGGTCGCTACACGGCCATTCCAGCGTTTCTGGTGATCATGGGTCTCGTCTTTTGGCTGACGTTTGGCGTGATCGGCGCGGCGTTGCAGGGACTTATGGAGGACGGCATTGCCGCCATCATCGCCTCGGCCGATGCGGGCCTCAAGGCGTTCGGCACCAACGACGTGGTGCGTTCGCTCGCCGTCGACGGCGTCCTTACGGGCGTGGGCAGCGTGCTGACCTTCCTGCCGATCATCGTCGTGCTCTTCTTGTTCCTCTCCATTCTGGAAGACTCCGGCTACATGGCGCGCGTGGCCTTTGTCATGGATAAGGTGCTGCGCCGCTTTGGCCTGTCGGGCCGCAGCTTCGTGCCCATGCTCGTTGGTTTTGGCTGCACCGTGCCGGCAATCATGTCGACCCGCACGCTACCGTCCGAGCACGACCGCAAGATGACCGTCATGCTCACGCCGTTCATGAGCTGCTCGGCCAAGTTGCCGGTCTACGGCTTGCTGTGCGGGGCGTTTTTCCCGCAGGCGACGGTTCCTGCTATGGTCTCGCTCTATCTGATCGGCATTGTGGTCGGCTGCGTCGCGGCTTTGGTGCTCAACCGCACGGCATTTAAGGGCGACCCGGTGCCGTTTATCATGGAGCTCCCCAATTACCGCCTGCCGAGCGTCAAGACGACGGTGATGCTGGCATGGGATAAGGCCAAGGACTTTATTACCAAGGCCTTTACCATTATCTTTGCCGCTACGGTGGTCATCTGGTTCCTGCAGACGTTCGATATCCGCTTTAACGTGGTCGCTGACCAGTCGCAAAGCCTGCTTGCCGGTCTGGGTAGCATTATCGCGCCGGCGCTGGCGCCGCTTGGCTTTGGCGACTGGCGTGCATCCACGGCGCTCGTCACCGGACTTATCGCCAAGGAGAGCGTCATCTCGACGCTCACGGTGCTTTTGGGCGCAACCTCTCCCGCGGCGCTGTCGACCATGTTTTCGCCGTTCACCGCCTACGTGTTCTTGGTCTTTACGCTGCTGTACCCGCCCTGCGTGGCGGCCATCGGCGCCGTCAAGAGCGAACTGGGCGGGCGTTACGCCGTGGCCGTATTCGCGTTTCAGGTGACGGTCGCCTGGATCGTGGCGTTTGTCGTGCATTCGGCGGGCATATTGCTGGGGTTGGCTTAGTTATTTATTGACGGCGCAACCTTTGTGTATTGAGTTGATTGCGGCCCCGCATCCGTACTGACGGATGCGGGGCCGTTGCTATATAATCGCCCACCGCCCAAGACAATCGGAGGGGTTTCCTACATGACTCAGGCAAGACAAGATGGCATCTCACTCAAGCAGTGGCTCCCGCTTATCGGGCTCGCCTGTTGCGCGTTCGTATTCAATACGTCGGAGTTCATGCCCATTGGCCTTCTGACTGATATCGCCACATCGTTCTCGCTCACCGAGGCCCAGGCAGGCATCATGATCTCGGTCTACGCCTGGGGCGTCATGCTGCTGTCACTGCCGCTTATGGTGTTTGCCTCGCGCTTTGAGTTCAAGCGGATGCTGCTGGGCGTTTTGGCCGTGTTTTCGCTGGGCCAGTTCCTGTCCGCCGTGGCGCCCACCTATCCTATTTTGGTTTGCGCGCGTCTGGTGGTCGCCTGCGCGCATGCCGTGTTCTGGTCGGTCGCCTCGATTATGGCCTCGCGCCTGGTCGATACCCGCCACGGGGCGCTCGCCATCAGCATGATCGCCACGGGCTCGTCCATCGCGCAGATCTTTGGCCTGCCGATCGGCCGCGCCATCGGGCTGGCCGTGGGCTGGCGCATGACGTTTGCCGTGGTCGGGGCCCTCTCAGCCATCGCGGTCGTCTACCAGGCCGCGGTGTTCCCGGCCATGCCGGCGGGCGAGCGCTTTACCGTCAAACAGCTGCCCGAGCTGCTCAAGAACCCGTTCCTGATCGCGCTCTACGCGGTCACGGTCTTTATGGCGACCGGTTATTACGCAAGCTACAGCTATATCGAGCCCTTCCTGGCGCAGGTCGCGCACGTCGATGCGGGCGCCATCACCATGACGCTGACGGCGTTTGGCTTCTCCGGTCTGGTGGGCAGCTGGCTGTTTGGTCGCCTGTTCGACGGGCACCGCTTCCCGTTCCTTGCGATCACGCTCTCCGGAGTGCCGGTCGCCTTGCTGCTTATGGGTTCTGTCGCGTCGTCGCTCGTCGCGGTGCTTGCCGTTTGCGCGCTGTGGGGCTGCTGCTCCACGGCCTTTAACGTGGCGTTTCAGGCCGAGCTCATCAAGTACACGCCGGCGGATTCGTCGGCCGTCGCCATGTCGATCTTCTCGGGCCTGTTCAATCTGGGTATCGGCACGGGCACCGCAATCGGCGGCGCCGTGGTTTCGGGTCCCGGTATCGCTTGGATCGGCTTCGCGGGCGGGGCGATTACCGTCGTGGGCGTCATCCTCGCCATCACCGTGCTGTTCCCGGCTATACGCCGCGCCAAGCCCGTCGCCTAATCACGCCCCCTCATCAGTTGCGGTGGAATAGTTCTTGTTTAAGGCCTCTGAAGGCCCAAGCAGGAACTATTCCACCGCAACTTATTTTGGGGGAGAGGATACAGGCTGGGCATACAATGGATGTCGTTGTGTTGAGCTTACCGGGAGGTTGCTATGTGGGCATACGAGACGACGTTCTATCAAATCTATCCGCTGGGCTTTTGTGGAGCTCCGCGCGAGAACGCCGCGCCCGTTGCCGAGGATGAACTCTCCCAAGCTGCCGGTACCGCGCCCAATCCCGATGCCCCCATCATGAAAATCGCCCAATGGGCCGATTACCTGCAGGAGCTCGGTATCGGTGCCGTGCTGATCAACCCTCCGCTCGAGTCCGATAGCCATGGCTACGATACGCGCAGCCTGCGCCATATCGACCGTCGCCTGGGTGGGGATGCCGACTTTGCCGCCGTGTGCGAGACGCTGCATGCCCACGGCATCCGCGTGGTGCTCGACGCCGTCTTCAACCACGTCGGTCGCGGCTTTTGGGCCTTCCGCGACGTGCAGGAGCGTAAGTGGGACTCGCCCTACAAGGATTGGTTCCACATTAGCTTTGACGGCGACTCCTGCTATGGCGATGGCTTTTGGTACGAGGGCTGGGAAGGCCATTTTGAGCTTGTGAAGCTTAACCTGCAAAATCCCGCTGTGGTCGATTACCTGCTCGAGTCTGTGCGCCGTTGGGCCGACGTCTTTGGTGTCGACGGCTTGCGCCTGGACGTTGCCTATATGCTCGACCGCGACTTCATGCGCCGCCTGCACGCCTTTACCCGTGGGCTCAAGCCCGACTTTGTGCTGATTGGCGAGACGCTCCACGGCGACTACAACCAGATCGTCAACGACGAGATGCTCGATTCCTGCACTAACTACGAGTGCTACAAGGGCCTGTATTCCAGCTTTAACTCAGTCAACATGTTTGAGATTGCCCACTCGCTGCATCGCCAGTTTGGCGGCGATCCGTGGTGCATCTACCGCGGCAAACACCTGCTGTCGTTTGTCGACAACCACGACGTGCCGCGCCTGGCGAGCATTCTCACCGACAAGCACTGCCTGCGTCCGGCCTACGGCATGCTTTTTGGCATGCCGGGCATTCCGTGCGTCTACTATGGCAGCGAGTGGGGGATTGCCGGCGAAAAGGGCGGTCCCGATGGCGACTGGGCGCTACGCCCTGCGCTCGGTGAGCCTGCGCCCAACGAGCTGACGGCGTTCACCACGCAGCTCGCGCACCTTCGTTCGGCCGACGATGCGGCGGCCCGTGCTCTCAACTATGGTGCCTATCGCAATGTGGTGATCCAGAACAAGCAGCTGCTGTTCGAGCGCGCCTGCGACGACGCGACAGTGCTCGTGGCGGTCAATGCCGTGAACGAGCCCTATACCTTTGGAGCTGGCGAACTCAACGGCTCCTTCGTCGACCTGCTTGCCGACGATGCACCCACGGTCGAGCTGGCGGGCTCCCTTGAGCTTGCGCCCTACGAGGTGCGCTATCTGTTGAGGGCCTAGGCCATGGCTGCGTCCGACGAGGGCTATCAACATATTGAGCATGGGTTTGAGCCCGTGTTTGACGAGCGCTCGCGCGTTTTGGTGTTGGGGTCGTTTCCCTCGGTGCTCTCGCGTGCCAATGCCTTCTATTACGGTAATCCCCAGAACCGCTTTTGGCGCGTGATGGCCGCGTGCCTTGGTGCGCCCGTGCCGCCCAACGAGGGCGACGCTTTGGCGAGTGGCGAGCCGGCGACGCTCGACGCCTCGATTGCCGCCAAGCGGGCTATGCTGCTCAACGGCGGTGTGGCCCTGTGGGACGTGATCGAGAGCTGCGACATTAAGGGTTCGAGTGACGCCAGCATCAAAAACGTTGTGCCGGCACATATCGAGCGCATTACCGGCGCAGCTCCCATTGAGCAGGCGATATGCAACGGTGGTACAGCTGGCCGACTCTACAAGCGCTATCTACAAGAACGCACCGGGCTGCCCGCCATCGTACTGCCCTCGACAAGCCCCGCCAATGCCGCCTGGCGCCTGGAGCGTCTTGTTGAGCGTTGGCGCGAAGCCGTTGACTGGGCCGCTCTCTAATTTAGATATTTGATTGAGTACGGGTGCCGAGGCGTTTGATGATGGCGTGCCAGATTGGTGTGGGCACGGCAGGCTTGGCGCAAACCATGCCATCTGCTGTGACATCCCCGGCGTTGCCGCCGCCGAGTCGTTGGGCGTGCTCAACCGAGCAGCCCATGCGCACGGCGCCCACCAGCTTGTCCATCGCTTCGGAAAACGGCCGTCGCAGAAGTCCCATGCGTGGGGAATGGCGAAGCGCCGCGATGCCGTTACCGGCACAGGCGACAACGCCGCCGCACCACGTTAACTTGCGAAGTTCGCAAGCTTGGCACAGGCGCTCGATAAACAGGTGCGCCTCCTCGGTGTGCCCACAGCCGGCCTGAACGATGACGTAGACGCGTGCCCCCGTATTGCCAAAGCGATCGAGCACTCGTTGAGCGACGGACATTGACTCATCGTCGGGCACATTCTCAACAGCGAGCACAATGCCATCGGCGGCGGCATCGGTGTCATTTGTCTTCAAGTCGACCGGGCGGGGGAGCGTGGTGCCAGAAAGCTGAGCATAGGCGGCAATGGCATCCTGCAGGTCCCAGAGCAAAAACTCAAGATCGGCGCTATCGGGAATGCTGATATACGCAATGGTTCGCAACGTTTTTGGCACATCGCCGCGTGCGGTCGTCTCCATGCCGCCTCCTTTCCGGTTCGTTTCCGTTTAGGTTACACCGTCTGGCGGCGCCTCGCCGCGCTATCCTAGTGCAACCCTTACGAAAGGAACGCCATGCGCCTGCCCATGAATACCTCGCTTGCCACGCTCAAGCCCTCCGGCATCCGTCGGATTAACGCGCTCGCTGCCCAGCACCCGGGGTGCATTGCGCTCGCGCTCGGCGAGCCCGATTTTCCCACGCCCGATGTGATTAGCGCCGAAGTGACTGCCTCGCTGGACCGCGGCGACACGCACTATCCGCCCAACAACGGTCGCCCCGCCCTGCGCGAGGCGCTGTCTGCCTACATGGGCGACGCGGGTCTTACGTTTTCTGCCGACGAGGTCATCCTGACCGACGGCGCGACCGAGGCCCTGTCGGCAACATTCATGGCTATGCTCAACCCCGGTGACGAGGTCATTATCCCCACACCAGCCTTTGGCCTGTACGAGAGCATCGTCGTGGCCAACCACGCCAAGGCGGTCTTTTTAGATACGGAGCCAGCACAATTTCAGATTGACGAGGACGCCCTTCGCGCCTGCGTGACGCCGGCGACGAAGGCTATCGTCATCTGCTCGCCCAACAACCCCACGGGCTGCATTCTTAATGCGGCATCGCTCGACGTCGTAGCGCGCGTGGCAGAGCAGGCGGGCATCTACGTGGTCTGCGACGACGTGTACAACCGCCTCGTCTATGTGGATGGCTACGAGCGCTTTGCCCAGCGCCACCCGGAACTGCGTGATCAGACGGTGGTCATCGAGAGCTTCTCCAAGCCATGGGCTATGACCGGCTGGCGCTTGGGCTGGCTCGCAGCCGCAGCCCCCGTCATCGCCGAGATCGCAAAGGCCCACCAATACTTAGTATCGAGCGCCGTCTCCTTCGAGATGGACGCCGCGGCGCGAGCCCTGACCGTCGACCCAACCCCCATGCTCAATGTCTACCGAGCCCGCCGCGAACGCGTGCTCACAGCCTTAAACGCCATGGGCCTCGACGTAGTGGAACCGGCAGGTGCCTTCTACGCCTTCCCCAGCATCAAACAATTCGGCCTAACAAGCGAAGACTTCTGCATCAAAGCCATCAAAGAGGCAAACGTAGCCCTAGTCCCGGGCGACTGCTTCGGCACCGAAGGCCACGTCCGCCTCAGCTACTGCGTCTCCGACAAAGACCTAGACGAAGGCCTCCACCGCCTGTCCACCTTCGTTTCAACCCTGTAGCCATCAGGGACGCAACACATCAGCCCACCGACCCAAGCATTATGAATGGGGCGCGTCGCTCAACGGACGCGAGGATTCGCAGCAAAGTTACCGTAGCTCCGGCCGGGAGGGGCAGGGCGAGTTTTCCGTAGATTCCGCACGAGCCGAAGGCCACTTAATGTGGCCTTCGTGCGAGCCCAGGACTTGACCGAGCGGAAAACTCGCCCTGCCCCTCCCGGCCGGAGCGTATGCAGGGTTTGTGTACGAATCCTCGCGCCCGTTGACCGACGCCGGGGTCCCCGCCATAATACTTTCGGTTCACGCACGAATCCGCTGCCAGAGACAGCCGGTGCAAACGGGCATCGCCCGCGAGCTTAATGGGATATCCCGCCAGCCGAGGTGGTCGAGTAGATATGTCTTCTCGCCCCCGTCGCTCATGCAGCGCGGGGGCTTTCTTTTTGGACATGCCCCCGTCACGTCCTTGTGGCGGACCGTGCCCGGAAAGAATTCGAGGAGGTGTAATTCATGCCCCAGCAGTACAAAATCGACAAGGTTGCAGAGATCGAGTCCCGTATCGCCGAGAACGCCGGTCTGTTCGTCGTCAACTACAACGGTCTGACGGTTAAGCAGGCTCAGGAGCTGCGTCATCAGCTTCGCGAGTGCGGCGCCGAGATGAAGGTCTACAAGAACAACCTGGTCAAGATCGCTCTCAAGAACCAGGAGCAGCCCGAGCTCGACGAGATCCTCGCCGGCCCCGTCGCTTATGTGTTCTACGAGACCGAGCCGGTCGAGGCCGCTAAGGCCCTTAAGGACTTCTCCGCTAAGTCCAAGGGCGTCCTTGAGATCAAGGGCGGTATCTCCGACGGCAAGGCCGTTTCCGCCGATGATGTTAAGGCTATCGCCGAGCTGCCCACCAAGGATCAGCTTCTCGGCCAGATCGCCGGTCTCATCTCCGGTTTCGCTCGCGACATCGCTGTCTGCGTCAACGGCGTTTCCTCTGGTCTCGCTCGTTCGATCCAGCAGGTCTCCGAGCAGAAGGCAGCCTAGTTGCTGTTTTCACCCGCGGCGGCAACGCCGCACCCTTGGCGCATTCGCGCCGTGTTTTAACTGATCTCCGTGCACAGACACGGAAACCGAAAGGACTTAGAAATGGCTAAGCTTACCACCGATGAGATCATCGATGCTCTTAAGGAAATGACCCTTCTCGAGGCTTCCGAGCTCGTTAAGGCTATCGAGGACACCTTCGGCGTTTCTGCCGCTGCTCCTGCCGCTGTTGTCGCCGCTCCCGCTGCTGGCGCTGCTGAGGCCGAGGAGAAGACCGAGTTTGACGTCGTGCTCGAGGGCTTCGGCGACAACAAGATCCAGGTCATCAAGGCCGTCCGTGAGCTCACCAACCTTGGCCTGAAGGAGGCCAAGGAGGTCGTCGAGGGCGCTCCCAAGGCTGTTCTCGAGGGTGCCAAGAAGGAGGACGCCGAGGCTGCCAAGGAGAAGCTCGAGGCTGCTGGCGCTGCTGTCACCCTCAAGTAATCAGGCTTTCTCGCCAGATTTCTTTGCAGACGGGGTTCGCATTGCGAGCCCCGTCTTTTTTGTTTTTCGGTCCCTCGGCATCGGTTGCTCAAACTGCCATGTTCTGTGATTTGGGTCGTATCGGGTGCCCTGCCGTTGGGCAATAAAATTGCACCATTCGAGCAATAATTTGCGTTGACCTGCTGAAGAATTGTCTCTGCCTTGTAGCGACATATAGTTCCAGCGGTAAGATGCTTGAGTATCGCAATTTGGTCTGCGGCTGTGTGCCGCACGCATGGGGCGCTTTTGCGCCTGCGAAAGGATCTTTGAATAACATGAAGGCAATCATCCCCGCCGCCGGTCTTGGCACGCGTTTTCTGCCTGGCACCAAGTGCACGCCCAAAGAGATGCTGCCGGTGCTCGACAAGCCCGTCATTCAGTACGTCGTCGAGGAGGCGCTCGAGCCCGAGGAGGTCGACGATGCCATCATCGTTACTTCTCCCGGTAAGCCCGAGCTACTGAACTACTTCCAGCCTGATCGCTCGCTCGAGAACCTGCTGCGCGAGCGCGGCAAGAACGCCTATGCCGATGCCGTCGCCCACGCTGGCGGTATGCCGGTCGACTTCCGTTATCAGTACGAGCCCAAGGGCCTCGGCCATGCTATTCGCTCTGCTGCCGACGCCGTGGCAGGGGAGAACTTCCTGGTTCTTCTGGGCGACTACGTTGTGCCTAACCGCGATATCTGCGACAAGATGCTCGCCGTTTCCAAGGAGCACGGTGGCGCTTCGGTTATCGCCGTCGCTGCTTGCTCGCCCGAGGAAGTCAGCCGCTACGGTGTTATCGCCGGCGAGCGCGTCGGTTCGCTCGAGGGCGCCGAGGACGTTGCCGATGCCGAGCCGGGCGCTGTTTGGCGTATCGGCGGTCTGGTTGAGAAGCCCGCTCCCGAGGCTGCTCCGTCCAACCTGTACATCGTCGGTCGCTACCTGCTGAGCCCGCTGGTCATGGACCTGCTGGCAGATCAGCAGGCCGGCAAGGGCGGCGAGATCCAGCTCACCGACGCCATGGCCCGTTCGCTCGACCGCGAGGCCATGTATGCCGTCGTCATCGACCCGCTGTCGGGCTACGACACCGGCACTCCCTCTGGTTGGATGGCCACTAACGCCCTCATGGCTGCAAACGACCCCCGCTTTGCCGATGCCTTCTGGGACGCCATCGACGAGCGCGGCGGATTGATGCGCAAGTAAGCCTTCGGGCACCGACATTTACGGGCGTGGACCTCGGTTCGCGCCCGTTTTTTATAAGAGCTGCGATTGCCGGCTCTCTGTTCACAGAAAATATATGAACAGATGTTCGATACACATACATCTACCTGCGTGTTTTCTGTCGAAAAACTTTGCTACTCCAAAAACTCAATCGCGTCAAGGCTTTTCTTGCCCAACGGTCGGTACCTGATAAACTATTAGGTTGCGATAACTGGCGAAGCTATGCCTCGCCAACCCACCGAGCATTTCCGTGAAGGAGGAAAAACCTGGTGACCTACGCATACACTGCCACTGAGCGCAAGCGCGTCAGCTTCGGGAAAATCCCGGAGGCCATGGAGCTCCCCAACCTTATCTCTGTTCAAAGGGAATCCTTTGAGCGTTTTAAGGATGAGGGCCTTCGTGAGGCGTTCAAGGAATCCAGCCCCATCCAGAGTCAGAACCATGTTCTCGAGGTTACCTTCGGCGAGCATCAGTTCGGCGACCCCGCGCACACCGTCGAGGAGTGCCGCGAGAAGGATATGACCTATCAGGCTCCGCTTCTGACCGACGTCCGTCTCACCAACAAGGAGACCGGCGAGATCAAGGAGCAGCTCGTCTTCATGGGCGACTTCCCCATGATGACCGATCAGGGCACCTTCATCATCAACGGTACCGAGCGTATCGTCGTCTCGCAGCTCGTCCGCTCCCCGGGCGTGTACTACAGCTCCGAGATGGATTCGGGCAAGCAGATCTACAAGGCCCAGATCATCCCGTCCCGCGGTGCCTGGCTTGAGTTTGAGGTCGACAAGCGCGACCAGCTCATGGTCTCCATCGACCGTAAGCGCAAGCAGAGCGCCACGATGTTCCTGCGCGCCCTTGGCATCGCCGTCACCAACGACGACATCATCGAGCTGCTCGGCAACTCCGATGTGATCAAGCGCACCCTGGAGCGCGACACCGCCCTCACTCGCGAGGACGCCCTCATCGAGATCTACCGTCGCCTGCGCCCGGGCGAGCCTCCCACCGTGGACGCTTCCCGCAGCCTGCTCGAGGGCCTGCTCTTTAACCCGCAGCGCTACGATTTGGCCCGCGTCGGTCGTTACAAGGTCAACAAGAAGCTCAACCTCACCACCGAGGAAGAGGTCACGGTGCTCACCGACGAGGATATCGTCGCGACGCTGCGCTACCTCCTGTCCCTCGCTGCCGGCGAGCAGGGCTTCAAGGTCGACGACATCGACCACTTCGGCAACCGCCGCATCCGCACCGTCGGCGAGCTCGTCGCCAACCAGTTCCGTATCGGCATGAGCCGTATGGAGCGCGTCGTCCGTGAGCGCATGAGCTCCCAGGACATCGACGAGATCACCCCGCAGTCGCTCATCAACATCCGCCCGATCGTGGCCTCCATCAAGGAGTTCTTCGGTTCCTCGCAGCTCTCGCAGTTCATGGACCAGGCGAACCCCCTGACCGGTCTGACCCACAAGCGCCGTCTGTCCGCACTCGGCCCTGGTGGTCTTGCCGGCCACAAGTCCGGCTCCAGCCGCCGCACCAACGTGCCGACGGCCGTCCGCGACGTTCACAACTCGCACTACAGCCGCATGTGCCCGATCGAGACCCCCGAAGGCCCCAACATCGGCCTGATCGGCTCGCTCGCCCTCTACGCCCGCGTCAACGAGTATGGCTTCATCGAGGCCCCGTTCCGTCGCGTCGAGAACGGCGTTGCCACCGACCAGATCGACTGGATGACCGCTGACGAGGAAGAGAAGCACGTCATCGCGCCGGCCAACACGCCGCTCGATCCCAAGACCAACGAGTTCATCACGACCGATGCCGAGGGCAAGATCGTCCGTCCGCACACCGTGATCGCCCGTACCCGCGACTTCGACGGCTCCTTCGGCGCTCCCGCCGACGTGCCCGTCGAGGACGTCGACTACATGGACGTCTCGCCGCGTCAGATGCTCTCCGTCGCAGCCACGCTGATCCCGTTCCTTGAGCACGACGACGCCAAGCGTACGCTGATGGGCGCCAACATGCAGCGTCAGGCCGTGCCGCTGGTTCACCCCGCCGCTCCCTATGTCGGTACCGGCATGGAGCGTCGCGCCGCTCTGGACTCCGGCGAGGTCACCCTGGCCAAGAACGCCGGCGAGGTCATCTTTGCCGACGCCGCCAAGATTATCGTCAAGCATGCCGGCGGCATGGACGAGTATCACCTGGCCAAGTACCAGCGCTCCAACCAGTCCACCTGCATCAACCACCGTCCGCTCGTGCGCGTCGGTGACACCGTTGAGCAGGGCGAGCCTCTGGCTGACGGTCCTTCGACCGATCATGGCGAGCTCGCACTGGGTCAGAACCTCACCGTGGCCTACATGCCGTGGGAAGGCTTTAACTACGAGGACGGTATCGTCGTGTCCGAGCGCCTGGTGGCCGAGGACCTGCTGACGACCATCAACATCACCCGTCACGAGATCGACGCCCGCGACACCAAACTCGGTCCCGAGGAGATCACCCGCGAGATCCCGAACCTCTCCGAGGACATGCTTGCCAACCTCGACGAGGACGGCATCATCCGTATCGGCGCCGAGGTCGGCCCTGGCGACATCCTGGTCGGCAAGGTCACGCCTAAGGGCGAGAGCGCTCTGACCGCCGAGGAGCGCCTGCTGCGCGCCATCTTCGGTGCCAAGGCCCACGACGTCCGCGATACCTCCCTTAAGATGCCTCACGGCGCTTACGGCCGCGTTATCGACGTCGTCCGCTTTAGCCGCGAGAACGGCGACGACCTGGCCCCCGGCGTCAACGAGCAGGTGCGCGTCTACGTCGCCCAGCGTCGTAAGATCCAGCAGGGCGATAAGATCGCCGGCCGCCACGGCAACAAGGGTGTTATCTGTAACGTTCTGCCGGTCGAGGACATGCCCTACATGGCTGACGGTACCCCGATCGACGTTATCCTCAACCCGCTGGGCGTTCCTTCGCGTATGAACGTCGGCCAGCTGCTCGAGTGCCACCTTGGCTGGGCTGCTGCCTGCGGTTGGGATACCGAACAGGCCGACTCCGACAAGTACGTCCCCGGTCCGTTCTTCACCGCCACGCCCGTCTTCGACGGCGCCAAGGAGGACGAGATCGCCGAGGTCATCCGTCGTGCCAACAAGAACATGCTCAACAAGGCCACCGCTGCCTTTGGCGATCACATGCGCCCCGAGTTCGTCACCCAGCTTGACGAGCGCGGCAAGACCCGTCTGTTCGACGGCCGCACCGGTGAGGAGTTCCGCGAGCCCATTACCGTGGGTACGTCCTACATCCTCAAGCTCGGCCACATGGTCGACGACAAGATCCACGCCCGTTCGACCGGCCCTTACAGCCTGGTTACCCAGCAGCCTCTGGGCGGCAAGGCCCAGTTCGGCGGCCAGCGCTTCGGCGAGATGGAAGTTTGGGCACTGTACGCTTACGGTGCTTCCAACGTCCTGCAGGAGATCCTGACCGTCAAGTCCGACGATACCGTGGGCCGCGTCAAGACCTACGAGTCCATCGTCAAGGGCGAGAACGTTCCTGTCCCGGGTATCCCCGAGTCCTTCAAGGTTCTCGTCAAGGAGATTCGCTCCCTCGCACTGGACATCGAGCCCATGCACGATGCCGACGAGGACGCCTCCGCCCCTGTGACCGCCGAGGAGACCTCCGCTCTCGACGACCTGGCTGCGCTCGCCGGCGTTGACGCCGACGTCGAGGCCGAGGATGCCGAGACCGCCGAGGCGCCCGAGGCTGTCGCCGCCACGACCACTGATAAGGAGTAGTTGACTGTGGCAGATTTCGAAGCTACTGATTTTGACTCGGTAAAGATCTCCCTTGCCTCCGCCGACCAGATCCGTTCCTGGTCGCACGGTGAGGTCAAGAAGCCGGAGACCATCAATTACCGTACCCTCAAGCCCGAGAAGGACGGCCTGTTCTGCGAGAAGATCTTCGGTCCCGCCAAGGACTGGGAGTGCTCCTGCGGCAAGTACAAGGGCATCCGCTTTAAGGGCATCGTCTGCGAGCGCTGCGGCGTCGAGGTCACCTCGGCCAAGGTGCGTCGCGACCGCATGGGTCACATCGAGCTCGCCGCTCCCGTGTCCCACATCTGGTACTTCAAGAGCCCCACGAGCTTCCCGATGAGCCGTATGCTCGACATCAAGTCCAAGGACCTCGAGAAGGTTCTGTACTTCGCCAGCTACATCATCACCGAGGTTGACTACGAGGCTCGCGAGGCCGACGCCGACGACCTGCGCGAGGAGCTCGCCGCCGATCTGGAAGAGATCGATGCCGAGTGCGCCCGCCAGATCGAGTCCCTCAAGGAGCAGGGCGACCCCGAGAACTTTGACGAGTTCTCCGACGAGGAGCCGCTGACCCCCGAGGAGATCGCCTCTGGCATCGTCGACATCGAGGAAGAGTGCAAGGACGAGAAGCAGCTCCGCACGGACGCCTTCAACGCCTTCATGAAGCTCACCGAGCGCGACCTCATCTCCGATGAGCCGCTGTTCCGCGAGATGACCCGTTACTACTCCATGTACTTCAAGGGTGGCATGGGTGCCGAGGCCGTCCGCGACCTGCTCGCTGCCATCGACCTCCCCTCCGAGGCCGAGAAGCTCAAGGCCATCATCGCCGACGAGGATTCCCAGAAGCAGAAGCGCGAGAAGGCCGTCAAGCGCCTTGAGGTCGTTGACGCCTTCCTGAAGGGCGGCAACAGCCCCGCGAACATGATCCTGGACGTCATCCCGGTCATTCCGCCCGATCTGCGCCCGATGGTCCAGCTCGACGGCGGCCGCTTCGCCGCGTCCGACCTCAACGACCTGTATCGTCGCGTGATCAACCGTAACAACCGACTCAAGCGCCTGCTCGACCTGGACGCCCCTGCGATCATCGTGAACAACGAGAAGCGCATGCTCCAGGAGTCCGTGGACGCCCTGTTCGACAACGGTCGTCGTGGTCGCCCGGTCTCTGGCCGTGGCGGTCGCCCGCTCAAGTCGCTCGCCGAGGCCCTCAAGGGCAAGCAGGGCCGTTTCCGTCAGAACCTGCTGGGTAAGCGTGTCGACTACTCCGGCCGTTCGGTTATCGTTACCGACCCCAAGCTGCTGCTGCACCAGTGCGGTCTGCCCAAGACCATGGCGCTGGAGCTCTTCAAGCCCTTCGTCATGAAGCGCCTGGTCGAGCTTGGCAAGGTCGAGAACATCAAGGGCGCCAAGCGCGCTATCGACCGCGGTGCCACCTTTGTGTGGGATATCCTCGAAGAGGTCATCGACGGCCGCGTCGTGCTGCTCAACCGCGCACCGACCCTGCACCGTCTGTCCATCCAGGCCTTTGAGCCGGTTCTGGTCGAGGGCAAGGCTATCCACCTGCACCCGCTGGTCTGCTCGCCCTTCAACGCCGACTTCGACGGCGACCAGATGTCTGTCCACGTGCCGCTGTCCAGCCAGGCTCAGGCCGAGGCCCGCGTGCTCATGCTCTCTGCGAACAACCTGCGCTCGCCGGCATCCGGCAAGCCGGTCAACATCCCCTCGCAGGACATGATCATCGGTGTGTACTACCTCACCCAGGTCCGCGACGGTCTGCCGGGCGAGAACCACGTGTTCTCGAGCTTCGACGACGCGCTGCACGCCTATGACTGCCGCTCCGAGGTCGACATGCAGGCCAAGATTCAGGTCCGCGTGTCCGCCGAGAACGCCAACGTCATCAACGAGGACGGCACCCGTATCTTCCGCGTCAAGAATGGCAAGAACGAGTTTGTCGACTACGACGTCACCGGTAACAAGACCGCACGCTTCGAGACCTCTATCGGTCGCATCATCTTCAACCGCCAGTGCCTGCCCGAAGACTACGAGTTCATGAACTACAAGATGGTCAAGGGCGACGTGGCCAAGCTGGTTGCCGACTGCTGCGATCGTTACCCCGAGGCCAAGGTCGGTCCGATCCTCGACGCCATCAAGTACTCCGGCTTCCACTACGCTACCCGCGCCGGCCTCACCATCTCGGTGTGGGACGCTCTCATCCCTGCCGAGAAGCAGGAGCTGCTCGACCGCGCCCAGGCTAACGTCGACCAGATCAACGAGTACTTCGAGGAGGGCTTCATCAACGAGACGGAGCGCCACATCGAAGTCGTTAACGAGTGGACCGCTTGTACCGACAAGGTCGCAGCGCTCATGCTCGACTTGTTCGACGAGGAGAACCCGCTCTACATGATGGCCGACTCCGGCGCCCGTGGTTCTAAGACCCAGCTGCGTCAGCTCGGCGGCATGCGTGGCCTGATGGCAGACATGTCCGGCGAGACGATCGACCTTCCCATTAAGGCGAACTTCCGCGAGGGCCTGCTGCCGCTCGAGTACTTCATTTCGACCTACGGCGCCCGTAAGGGCCTGGTCGATACCGCATCCCACACCTCGGACTCTGGTTACCTGACCCGTCGTCTGGTCGACGTGGCCCAAGACGTCATCGTCCGCGAGGAGGACTGCGGTACGCACGAGGGCGTCACCTACAACCTCATCATCCCCGGCACCACCGACCTCAACACCGACCTCGTCGGCCGTTGCTTCATTGAGGACGTCGTGGCTCCCGATGGCACCGTGCTCTTTGAGCAGGACGGCTACATCGAGAAGGTCGCTGACATCCAGAAGATGGTCGATGCCGGCCTTAAGAAGGTCAAGCTTCGCGCGCTGCTCACCTGCCGCTCCAAGTACGGCGTGTGCCAGAAGTGCTACGGCTGGGATCTTTCCACCCGTCGTCCGGTCGCCATCGGTACCGCGGTCGGCATTATTGCCGCCCAGTCCATCGGCGAGCCCGGTACGCAGCTTACGATGCGTACCATTCACTCCGGCGGCGTCGCTGGCGTCGACGATATTACGCAGGGTCTGCCTACGGTCAGCCGTATGTTCGATATCGTCGGCAACGTCAACGAGAAGATCCTGGGTCGCGAGGCCGAGCTGGCTCCGTACTCCGGTCACCTCTCGATTAAGCCCGAGAAGTCCGAGTACGTGCTGACGCTCACCGACTCCGAGGATCACACCCGTGTCCTCGACGAGCGTCGCGTCCCCGCTTCGGTGCGCTTCATGCCCGAGATCGAGGACGGCTGCGAGGTTCGCGCTGGCGACCAGATCACCAAGGGCTTCGTCAACTTCCGCAACCTGCGCAAGCTGACCGACATCGAGTCGACGATGCACACCTTCGTCGAGAGCGTCAAGGACGTCTACACCAGCCAGGGCGTCGACCTGAACGACAAGCACATCGAGGTGCTCGCACGCCAGATGCTGCGTCGCGTTCAGATCACCAACCCCGGCGACTCCAAGTACCTGCTTGGTCAGTACGTCGACCGCTACGAGTTTGCCGACGAGGTCGAGCGCGTTGCCCGTCTGGGCGGTCAGGCTCCTGTGGCCGAGCCCGTCATCCTGGGTACGCTCAAGGTCGCGTCCAACATCGACTCCTGGCTGTCGAGCGCTTCGTTCATTCGTACCGCTGGCGTCCTTACCGAGGCTGCCATCGAGGGCAAGGTCGACCACCTGCTCGACCTTAAGTCCAACGTCATCGTCGGTAAGAAGATCCCGGCTGGTACCGGCCTCAAGCCGTACGCCAACGCCAAGCTGACGTATCGCACGGCCGACGGCTACGTGGACATCGACGGCCCGGCTTCGCCCAACGCCAAGTCGCTGCCCGAGTGGGCTCCTGTGGAGCTCAAGGACCTGGACGAGCAGCTCCCGCAGCAGCTCGACTGGGCCGGCTACGACGAGTTCGGTGGTGCTGACGGTTCGTTCACCCGCAACGGCCACACCATCTCCGCCGAGAAGGCTCGTCTGTACCTGTTCGACGATCTGGGCGTGTCGCAGCGCTGGACCAACAAGTTCAGCGAGGTTGGCATCGAGACGGTCGGCGACCTGGTTGGCAAGTCCGAGGAGGATCTGCTGCGCATCGATGGCATCGGCGCCAAGGCGATCGAGGAGCTCCGTGACGGCCTGGAGGCCCACGATCTGCTCTACATCCTCGAGAACAACGACGACGTTGCCGACGAGGAAGACCTCTCGCAGCTGCTGCAGATGGTCTTTAGCCCCGACGGTCCGGACGATATCCTGCTGGGTACCTCCGCTCCGACGCATCACGCCGACGCCGACGAGGAGCTCCTGGGCGCCCCGATCGACGACAAGAAGGCTCCCGCCAACGGCGCGATCAACGAGGACATGGCTTCCCTCGACGAGCTGCTCAACCAGCTCGTGGACACCGACGACGCCGAAGAGGCCAAGGACAACGACGAGGAGTAATTAGTTCCGCCGTTCTAACGAACGGCGGCGACCTCCGTCGCTGCGCGGCCCCCAGAGCTACAATCTGTCATTCAAAAGGCAGGGCATGACCAAAAGGTCAATGCCCTGCCTTTTTCATGCCACCTTGTACGCTCTGGGGGCCGCTCGCTTGCGTATGCTCAACTTGTTGCGTTCCGTTGATCACTTGCAAAAAAGGACAGGTTTATTTTGGTAGTTTTTCCTGCTTGAATTTGAAACATTCCGTTTGGTCAAAGCGTATCTATGGTGAGGGCCCCATCAAGAACCATCAGTGTCACCGGGAGGTGATTATGGAAGAACAAGCTTTTAGACAGGCGGTCGAGGATCACCGAGATGTCGTGTTCCGAATCGCCTTGACGTATCTGCGTGATCGCGCTGACGCCGACGATGTCGCTCAAGACGTCTTTCTAAAGTTACTCAAAAGCGATACGCATTTTGAAAGCTGGGAGCATCTTCGTCGATGGCTCATCCGGGTCACGATCAATGAATGCAAATCTCTCTTTCGAAAGCCGTGGAGGCGCGTGGAGGATATTGAAAGTCTGACCGATTCGCTCTTGACGGCGCAGGACGAGACCAAGGCCGTCCTATTAGACGTCATGCGGCTTCCGGAACGATTCCGTATCTCCATCGTGCTCTATTACTATCTGGGCTTCTCGACTTCAGAAATTGCCGAGTTACTGCATGTGCCAGCCGCGACCGTTCGAACGCGTTTAGCTCGCGGCAGATCGAAGCTCAAGTTCATCCTAGAGGAGGGCGACCGTGAAATCCAACCAGATCAAGCAGGCCTTCGAGTCCGTCCAAGCCGATAGCGATCTTGCTGACCGTGTTCTTTATGCCGCTGCTGGCGAGCCGCTTCGCCGAAAGGGTCACGCGAAGCCTCTGTATGTTGCCGTAATCGGATGTCTTGCCGGAGTGCTGGCGACCGGAGGGGTCGCCTACGCTGTTGTCAATTCCAGTTATTTTGCCTCTGCCTGGGGAAACCATGGCAACGGAGAGTCCGTTACCTGGACAAATGGCGGCTCGTCGGGGACGAAATATACCTACACCAGAGAGTTTGGTGATGGTATCGCGCCCCAAAGCCTGGAGGGTGCAGTCCAGAAGGTCAATCTGTCCGTCGAGGGCAACGGCTATACGCTCGACATTCATGAGATGGCAATCGACGAGAACGGTTGCGGTGCTGTGACGTTTACATTGTCCAATCCGAATGGCGTTAGCTACTACAAGCCGGCGGCAGAGCTTGGCGAACTTGTTCTCTATGGTGAAGAAGAAGGGGGCGTCAGTACACCCAGCATGAACTTCGGCGAGGAATGGGCTGATACACGCTGCACCATTGATAAAGACACATCAAGCGACACGGTCATTAACGGCACGATGTACTTTGCATCTTGGAATCGCGATCGAGATTTACGACATGCGGTCACCTGGAATATCAGTTGGACGGAGGGCAAAGGTGAGGATGCGAAGGTGATCGAGGTATCGACGCCAGAGTTTAACGTCGGAGCGCACGTCGATACAAAGGAGCTCCGCTCCGACGACTCGCCTCTCGAGATCAGCCCGTTTTCCATCCAGACGCACATCGATGATCTGGGCTATGAAGCAGTTGATCATAAACTGACCGTCAGCTACAAGGATGGATCGGAGCAGATTATCGAAGATGACGACGCAGGGGCGTACAATTTCTATGTTTCGATGGCGCGCAATAGCGGAGAGAACATCTGGGTTCCGACAAAACTGATCAATGTCGATCAAGTGGTCTCGGTGACCCTCGAGGGCACGAGATGCACATCAACAGGAGAGACCGAAACAGAAGTACCCTTTACCATCGTCTATTCGTAAGGTCTAGGCCGCTTCCCAAGAGGGGAAGCGGCCATTTTTGCGTTACATGGACGGCTGGAATGGGCACTTGCGCACAGGCGGGGATTCCTTTTATGGAGGCTTTGCGGAAATATGGCTATTTTGGGATACGCCCGGCGGCGTGGTCTGTTGACGGCACAGCTAACGGCACGTATCCTATCGAACTGCGTGTTTCGTAGGGGGATGCTGACCCCTCGATTCAAGCCGTTGCACTTTACAGAAAGCTGGAATCATTCGAGAAGGAGTACGCTTTGCCTACTATTAACCAGCTGGTTCGCCAGGGCCGTCGTTCCGTGCCCAAGAAGTCCAAGAACGCTGCTCTGCAGCACAACTCCCAGAAGCGCGGCGTGTGCACCCGCGTCTTCACCACGAGCCCCAAGAAGCCGAACTCGGCTCTTCGTAAGGTTGCCCGTGTTCGCCTCGTCAACGGCATCGAAGTTACTGCTTACATCCCGGGTGAGGGCCACAACCTGCAGGAGCACTCCATCGTGCTCGTCCGCGGCGGTCGTGTCCGTGACCTCCCTGGTGTCCGTTATCACGTCATCCGTGGCGCCTACGACGCTGCTCCGGTCCAGAACCGTATGCAGGCCCGTTCCAAGTACGGTGCTAAGCGCCCCAAGGCTAAATAAGCCAGATAACGTTTTGATACTTTCGCCGTGCGCCGCCTAAGCGCCGCACGGTAGACACTTAAGGAGATTTCACATGCCGCGTCGTGCAGCAGCTAATCGTCGTGAGGTTCAGCCTGACGCCGTTTACAACAACCGCCTGGTGACTCAGCTCATCAACAAGGTCCTTCTTGACGGCAAGAAGGCCACCGCTGAGCGCATCGTTTACACCGCTTTCGAGATCGTTGCCGAGAAGTCCGAGGGTGGCGACGCTCTCGCTACCTTCAAGAAGGCTATGGACAACGTCAAGCCCACGCTCGAGGTTAAGCCCAAGCGTGTCGGTGGCGCTACCTATCAGGTCCCGATGGAGGTCAACTCCCGTCGTTCCACCGCTCTGGGCATCCGCTGGATCGTCAACTTCTCCCGCGCTCGCAAGGAGAAGACCATGGCCGAGCGTCTCGCTAACGAGATCCTCGACGCCTCCAACGGTCTTGGCGCTTCCGTCAAGAAGCGTGAGGACGTCTTCAAGATGGCCGAGGCCAACCGCGCGTTCTCTCACTATCGTTGGTAAGTTAAGGTAAGGAACTAACATGGCTAAGCCTAAGTACAAGCTTTCCGATACCCGTAACATCGGCATCATGGCCCACATCGATGCCGGTAAGACCACCACGACCGAGCGTATTCTTTACTACACCGGTAAGACCCACAAGATCGGTGAGGTCCATGAGGGCGCTGCCACCATGGACTGGATGGTTCAGGAGCAGGAGCGCGGCGTAACCATTACCTCCGCTGCTACCACGTGCTTCTGGAACAAGGACGGTAAGGACTACCGCATCCAGATCATCGACACCCCGGGCCACGTTGACTTCACCGCCGAGGTCGAGCGCTGCCTGCGCGTCCTCGATGGCGCTGTCGCCGTCTTCGACGCCGTTGCCGGCGTTCAGCCCCAGTCTGAGACCGTTTGGCGTCAGGCTTCTACCTTCAACGTCCCCCGCATCGCCTTCATCAACAAGTATGACCGCGTGGGCGCTGACTTCTTCAACGCTATCGAGACCATGAAGGATCGTCTCGACGCCAACGCCGTGGCCGCTCAGGTCCCGATGGGCGCCGAGGACAACTTCTGGGGCGTCATCGACCTCGTTACCATGACTGCATGGGACTTCAAGGCCGACGAGAAGGGCATGACCTACCCCGAGCCGATGGACGAGATCCCGGCTGAGTTTGCCGACATCGCTGCCACCAAGCGCGAGGAGCTCCTCGACGCTGCTGCCAGCTTTGACGACGAGCTCATGGAGAAGATCCTCATGGAGGAGGACTTCACCGTCGAGGAGCTCAAGGCTGCTCTGCGCAAGGGCGTTCTGGCCAACGAGCTCAACCTCGTCTTCGTGGGCTCCGCCTACAAGAACAAGGGCGTTCAGGAGCTGCTCGACGCTGTCGTCGACTACCTGCCCAGCCCGCTCGACGTTGAGGCCGTCACCGGTACCGATCCGGACACCGGCGAGGAGATCCAGCGTCATCCTTCCTTCGACGAGCCTTTCTCCGGCTTGGTCTTCAAGATCATGACCGACCCGTTCGTCGGTAAGCTCACCTACGTCCGCGTTTACTCCGGCCGCGCCGAGTCCGGCTCCTACGTGGTCAACGCTTCCAACGGTCAGCGCGAGCGTCTCGGCCGCATCCTCGAGATGAACGCCGCCGAGCGTATCGACCGTGACGACGCTGCCGCCGGCGACATCGTCGCTTGCGTCGGCTTCAAGAACTCCACCACCGGTGACACCCTGTGCGCCGAGGGCAAGGAGATCGTCCTCGAGAAGATCGAGTTCGCTAAGCCCGTTATCGACGTTGCCATCGAGCCCAAGACCAAGGCCGAGCAGGACAAGATGTCCCTGGCTCTGACCAAGCTCGCCGAGGAGGACCCGACCTTCCAGGTGTCCACCAACCACGAGACCGGCCAGACCATCATCGCCGGCATGGGCGAGCTGCACCTCGAGATCATCGTCGACCGTCTGCTCCGCGAGTTCAAGGTTGACGCTAACGTCGGTAAGCCCCAGGTTGCCTACCGCGAGACCGCCGGTCACGACGTCGAGAAGGCTGAGGGCAAGTTCGTCCGTCAGTCCGGCGGTCGCGGTCAGTACGGCCACGCCGTCATCAAGCTCGAGAAGATGGAGGAGGGCTTCGGCTACGAGTTCGTCAACGCTATCGTCGGCGGCGTCGTGCCCAAGGAGTACATCCCGTCCATCGACAAGGGCATCCAGGAGGCCCTGAACACCGGTGTTATCGCCGGCTTCCCGGTCCTCGACGTTAAGGTCACCCTGTTCGACGGTTCTTACCACGAGGTCGACTCCTCCGAGGCCGCCTTCAAGATCGCCGGTTCCATGGCTATCAAGGACGCTCTCAAGAAGTCCGATCCGCAGCTGCTCGAGCCGATCATGGCTGTCGAGGTCGAGACCCCCGAGCAGTACATGGGCGACGTTATGGGCAACCTCTCCGGTCGCCGCGGCAAGATCGAGGGCATGGAGGATCGCAAGAACAGCAAGCTCATCCGTGCCAAGGTGCCGCTGGGCGAGATGTTCGGTTACGCTACCGACCTTCGCTCCCAGACCCAGGGCCGTGCATCCTACACGATGCAGTTCGACTCTTATGAGCCCGCGCCCAAGTCCATCGTGGACGAGGTCATGAGCAAGAACGCCTAAGTTCGAGCTCCCTGTTACGTAATCCGCGAGAACATCTCTCGCACTCTTTGGAGGTTTAAGTTGGCTACCCAGAAGATCCGCATTCGCCTCAAGGGCTATGATCACGAGGTCGTCGATCAGTCCGCGAAGCTCATCGTCGAGACCGCTCAGAAGACCGGTGCTCGCGTTTCCGGTCCTGTCCCCCTGCCCACCGAGCGCAACCTGTACACGGTTATCCGCTCGCCGCACGTGAACAAGGACTCCCGTGAGCAGTTCGAGATGCGCACCCACAAGCGCCTCATCGACATCCTCGACCCCACCTCGGGCACCGTTGATTCGCTCATGCGTCTCGACCTCCCCGCTGGCGTCGACATCGACATCAAGCTCTAAGCGATATCGCTCATAGCTTACAGAGCCCCGCTGCCATTACGGTAGCGGGGCTCTTTTGTTTTGCATGATGGGTTTTGACCGCCTGGTAATGCTGCTGAGTAGGTGGCTGCGGCGCCCTATTCGCCCAAGGGGCGCAGCGACGCCTCCTCAAAATGGAAGGATCGCAAGCCGTCTTCTGTTTCGATGCACGCGCGTCCAAAGGTATCGACGGTTTTAAAGATGCCTCGCGCCTGCTCGTCACCGGCAGGGGAGCGGGCGATAACGTGCTTTCCAATCCAATTGAGGTGAGCGACATATTCGCCGTGGACGGGCGCGAGCGATCCGGTGTTTTCTTCCATGGCGTTGAGGCGTTCTGCCCAGGCATCTACAGCGTCTATAACTGCGTGATAGACCTCATCGAGGAGCATGTCGACAGCAGGAACGTTCTCGTTAAGGTCCGAGAGACCGATTGCCGGCAGGCCGCCATCGGGCACCTCCGTGGGCACATAGTTCACGTTGACGCCGATGCCACAGACCGCAAAGGGGTTGCCTTCGTTATCGCGTGCGGCTTCGACCAGAATGCCGCCGAGCTTGCGTCCTCGCGCGACCAGGTCGTTGGGCCATTTGAGGCCAATCTCGTTTGCAAGACCCTGCTTTTCGAGCGCCTCGAGCACCGCTAGGCCGCTGACGGCGGCAAGGCCAGAGTACTTGGCGGGATCAACACGAGGACGTAGGACAATCGAGAGTAACAGATTGCCGGCGGTTGAATCCCACTTGTGGCCGCGTCGGCCGCGTCCTGCTGTCTGAGTCCGGGCGGCAAGTCCTGTGCCGTGCGGCGCTCCCTGTTTTCCTGCTTCGAGCAGGTCATCGTTGGTCGATCCGGTTACGTCGACTATCGTTAATTTGGCATCCATAACGGCTTCTACCTCCTTAATGAATAAGTGAATAACGCAATGGTGTCGAGAGATAGACACAATGTGAAGCCTGTGTCGCATTTGGGCAATTTAATGTTAACACGTCAACAACGACTGAAATGCGCTATCCTCTCATGGTCGATGTAAACACGTCAACAACTCAAAGGAGGTTAGTGATGGGTTTCACGATTCTTGGAACGGGCTCGGCGCTTCCTAAGCGCAGTGTTTCCAATGACGAGCTGTCCGAGTTCCTCGATACCTCGGATGAGTGGATTTTTACCCGCACAGGTATCAAGAGCCGCCACGTCTGCACCACCGAGTCACTTGATGACCTTGCTGTAGCGGCGAGCGAGCGGGCACTCCAGGTGTCCGGAATCGACGCGAGCCAGTTGGATTTGATCGTCTGCTCGACGACGACGGGTGACCATCTTGTTCCCGCTGAGGCGTGTGCCGTTGCTGAGCGACTAGGCGCGACGTGCCCTGCCTTCGATGTCTCGGCGGCCTGCGCCGGCTTCGTATTTGCGCTCGATGTTGCCGAGGGCTATATCGCCCGAGGACGAGCCAAGCATGTGCTTGTCGTTGCCGCCGAGCAGATGACGCGCGCGCTCGACTGGACCGACCGCGCCACCTGCGTGCTCTTTGGCGATGGGGCAGGCGCCGCGGTGATTGAGGCCGGGGGAGACAGCCCCCTTGCCGTTGAGCTTTCGACGGCGTCCGACGTCGAGACGTTGCGCGTTCCCGGACTGGTCGGCACCTCGCCGTTTAAGGCCTCCGTAGATAGCGAGAGCGTGCTGTCCATGAATGGCCGCCGTGTGTTCAAGTTCGGCGTCAACGCCATCTGTGACACGGTTCATAAGCTTGCGAGCGATGCGGGCATTTCGGTCGAAGACATCGACCATTTTGTATTCCATCAGGCTAACGAACGAATCCTGAGCCAGGCAGTCAAGCGCCTCGGCGTGCCAGGCGAGCGCGTGGTTCGAACGCTGCGCGAGACCGGCAATATTTCGAGCGCCTGTATTCCCTTTGCGCTTGATCGGCTGGCGCGCACCAACGCACTGAATGCGGGCGACACCATCGCCCTCGTTGGATTTGGCGCCGGTCTGGATATAGGTGGCTATCTACTTCGTTGGAAGTAGTCGCACATAGGAAATAAAACGCCCCTAGGGCACAAACAAAGGAGAACTACCATGGCAGATCAGAAGACCTTCGAGCGCGTTTGCGATGTTATCCGCGAGACCGCCGGTCTTGACGACGTCGAGATGAAGCCCGAGTCCACGCTCGAGGAGATTGGTCTCGACAGTCTGGGCACCGTCGAGATCCTCGTCGCCGTTGAGGACGAGTTTGGCATCCAGCTCGATACCGAGGAGAACCCCAAGACGGTCGGCGAGTTCGCCGATACGGTCGAGGCGGCATTGGAGAAGTAGAGATGCTCAAGACTCCTCTCTGCGATCTGCTCGGCATCGAAAAGCCCGTGTTCCAGGGCGGTATGGCCTGGATCGCCGACGCCTCGCTGGCGTCCGCAGTGTCCGAGGCGGGCGGCTTAGGGATTATCGCGGCCATGAACGCCGACGCCAACTGGCTGCGCGACCAGATTCATGAGCTGCGCGCCAGGACGGATAAGCCCTTTGGCGTCAACGTCATGCTCATGAGCCCGTTTGCCGACGAGGTCGCGCGGGTCGTGATTGACGAGCGGGTGCCGGTCGTCGTGACGGGTGCCGGCAATCCCACCAAGTACATGAAGGCGTGGAACGAGGCGGGCATCAAGGTCATCCCGGTCGTTGCCTCGGTGGCGCTGGCGCGCCTCGTGGCGCGTCGTGGAGCCACTGCCGTGGTTGCCGAGGGTACCGAATCAGGCGGCCATATTGGCGAGACCTCGACGATGGCACTGGTGCCGCAGGTTGTCGATGCGGTCGATATTCCCGTGGTTGCGGCTGGCGGTATCGCTGATGGCCGCGGCGTGGCGGCCGCCTTTATGCTGGGCGCCGCCGGCGTGCAGGTGGGTACGCGCTTTCTGATCGCAGATGAGTGCACCGTATCGGAGCAGTACAAGGAGATGGTCCTGAAGGCCAACGACACCTCGACGCGTGCGACCGGCCGCTCGACGGGACACCCGGTGCGTGCCCTCAAGAGCCCCTTCACCAACGCCTACGCCAAGAGCGAGGCGGCGGGCGTAAGCGTCGAGGAGCTCGGGGCCATGGGCACGGGCGCCCTTCGCAAGGCCGCCAAGGACGGCAATTACGAAGAGGGCTCGTTTTTGTGTGGACAGATTGCCGGCATGGTCAACGAGCGCCAAAGCGCACGTGAAATCGTTGACGACCTGGTCGATGGCGCCGAGCACGTCCTGAAGGGTGCGTGCGCATGGGTGGCGTAGCGTTTCTGTTTGCCGGCCAGGGCGCCCAGCACCCCGCGATGGGCGTCGACCTGATCGAGGCATCGCCGGCGGCCGCCGAGGTGTTCGCCATTGCCGACGAGGTGCGCCCGGGGACCAGTGAGCAGTGCCGAAGCGCCTCCAAGGAGGAGCTCTCGCAGACCGAGAACACGCAGCCGTGCGTGTTCGTTCACGATCTGGCAGCGGCTGCCGCCCTGCGTGAGCGCGGCGTGGTACCTGCCGCCTGTGCGGGTTTTTCGCTTGGCGAGGTCGCCGCGCTCACCTTTGCGGGGGCGTTCGATACGCGAGCGGGCTTTGAGCTCGTGTGCGAGCGCGCGGCGCTGATGGCCGCGGCTGCCGAGCGCCATCCGGGCGGCATGCGCGCCGTCATCAAGCTCGATGCGGCGCAAGTCGAGAACCTGGCAAAACAGGCCGGCGAGGACTGCTGGCCGGTCAACTACAACAGTCCGCAGCAGACGGTTGTTGCCGGACCGCCCGAGGCGCTGCAGGAGCTCGACGTCCTAGTAAAAGAGGCTGGCGGCCGCGCTATGAAAGTCGCGGTGTCGGGCGCATTTCATAGCCCCTATATGGCCGAGGCGACTGAGGGGCTGGCGACGTATATCCAAGCCGGCCACGCGCCGTCACCGCTGCTGATTCCGGTCATGGCAAACATGACGGCGGCGCCCTATCCGGCGGACCCGCGAGCGGCATCGGATGTCTTGGCCAATCAGGTGAGTCATGCCGTTCGTTGGGTCGACACGCTGCATGCTCTGCAGAATCAGGGCATCGACACGTTTATTGAGGTCGGCCCTGGCAAAACGCTGTCGGGCCTGGCCAAGCGTACGCTGAGCGACGTTCGCGTGTATTCGTGCGAAACGGCCGAGCAGGTCGCAGCTATTGCCGACGAGCTCGCATAGTCCACAGGGCTGTAACCCGAAAGGAATGACATGGGCAACTTGAACAACGGCGCGCTCGAGCGCAACGACTCACGTCGCGTGGCACTGGTCACGGGCGGCTCGCGGGGTATCGGCCGCGCCTGCGCTGTCGGTCTGGCGGAGGACGGCTTTGATATCGCCGTCGTCTATGCCGGCAGCGTCGATGCGGCGCGCAAGACGTGCGAAGCCTGTGAGGCGGTTGGCGCCACGGCACGCGCATATCAATGCGACGTGGCCGATCCCGCTGCCGTCAACGCGTGCGTGGAAGCGGTCCTCAACGACTTTGGTTCCATTTGGGCGCTCGTCAACAACGCCGGCTTCACCCGCGATGGCCTGCTCATGCGCATGGGCGATGACGCATTCGATCGCGTGCTCGATGTCAATCTCAAGGGAACATTCAATATGACGCGCGCGCTCACCAAGACCTTTATGCGCCAGCGCGGCGGTTGCGTCGTCAACATGAGCTCGGTCGTGGGCCTGATGGGCAATGCCGGGCAAGCCAACTACGCTGCTTCCAAGGCGGGCGTGATAGGGCTTACCAAGGCGGTGGCGCGCGAGCTTGCGCCTCGTGGCGTACGAGCGAACGCGGTCGCCCCCGGGTTTGTCGAGACAGATATGACGGCAAAGCTCTCGGAGAAGGTGCGTACGGCAACCGAGGAACAGATTCCCCTTAAGCGCATGGCGCGTCCCGAGGAAGTGGCCGGCGTGGTGCGCTTTTTAGCGAGCGATGCGGCTGCTTACATTACGGGCGAGGTCGTGCGCGTCGACGGCGGAATGGCGATGTAGAAACCAGGGCCGAAGAACGGCTTGGATGAGGAGACCATGATGGAACAGAGAGTTGCAATCACCGGCATCGGTGCCGTATCGCCGCTCGGCAACACCGCGCTTGCCACCTGGGCGGCCATGTGCGCCGGGACCTGTGGCATCGGCCCGATCACGCACTTCGATACCGATGCGTTTACCGTCAAGGTGGCGGCCGAAGTCAAGGGCTTTGACGGCAACGAGTACTTTGGCAAGCGTGACGCCAAGCATCTCGACCCCTGCGTTCAGTTTGCGATGGCGGCTTCGGACGAGGCAATGCACGATGCGGGCTTTGATGTCGAAGGCGCCATCGATCGTGAGCGTCTGGGCGTCTACGTGGGCTCGGGCGTGGGCGGCATGACGACGCTCGTCGACAACGTCCACATGATCGCCGATCGTGGACCTCGCCGCGCATCGCCCTATATGATTGCGATGATGATTCCCAACATGGCTTCGGGCAATATCGCGATCCGCCACAAGGCAAAGGGACCGACCCTGCCAGTCGTGACTGCTTGCGCGACCTCGGCCCATGCGGTGGGCGAGGCGTTCCGCGCCATCAAGCACGGCTATGCCGACGCGATCCTCGCGGGCGGCGCCGAGGCGGCCATTATCCCCGATGCCGTTGCAGGCTTTACGTCCTGCCGCGCATTGACCACCAACCCCGATCCTGCGACGGCTTGCCGCCCGTTCGATGCAGACCGCGACGGCTTTGTGATGGGCGAGGGCGCTTGCGTGCTGGTACTCGAGAGCATGGAACATGCGCAGGCGCGCGGTGCGCACATTTATGCCGAGGTCGTGGGCTACGGTAACACCGATGATGCTTATCACATCACGAGTCCCGATCCCGAGGCTGCCGGCATTGCCCGCGCGATATCGCTGGCGGTGGCCGAGGGCGACGTCAAGCCTTCCGAGGGCCTCTACATCAATGCCCACGGCACCTCGACCAAGCTTAATGATTCGTCCGAGACGGCGGGCATTAAGCGAGCGCTCGGCGAGGACGCGGCGCGCGCCGCACATGTCTCGTCGACCAAGTCGATGACGGGGCACATGATCGGTGCCACGGGGGCCATTGAGGTCATGGCCTGCGCCATGGCACTCGAGCAGGGCGTGGTGCCGCCGACCATTAACTACCACACGCCCGATTCCGCCTGCGATCTTGATTACACGCCCAATCGCGCGGTTCGCGCCGACCTTACCTGGGCGCTTTCGACCAACCTGGGCTTTGGCGGGCACAACGCCGCCATCGCGCTGCGTAGATATACGAGGAGCTAGAGCATGGATTCCAAAAGACTTGCCGAGATAGCCGATGTGATGGAGGACCGCGGCCTTACGCGCGTACGTGTTGAGGAGCCCGATGGCACCGCGGTCGAACTCGAGCGCGCGAGTGCCGCGCAGCCGGTTGCCGTGCCCATGCCTATGCCGAGCGCCATGGCCGCTCAAGTTGCAGCTCCCACAGTCGCGCCTGCCGCACCGGAGCCCGCCACGCAGACACCTGCCGCCGCGCCGGAGCCCAAGGGCACCGAGGTGACTGCTCCCATGGTGGGCGTCTTCTATGCTGCCCCTGCGCCGGGCGACGAGCCGTTTGTGCGCGTGGGCTCCAAGGTCAAGGCCGGCGAGACCCTCTGCATCATCGAGGCCATGAAGGTTCTCAACGAGGTGACGGCCGAGGCAGACGGTGAGGTGCTCGAGATCTGCGTGGCCGACGGCGACCTCGTGGAGTTTGGCAGCTGCCTCATGAGGATCGGATAGGTGATATCCATGAACAAAGAAGAGCTCAAGAAGCTGTTGCCGCATCGCGAGCCGATGCTTTTGCTCGACGAAGCCGAGCTGGTGGGCGACGAGGCCCACGGCAAGATCACGATTACAGGCGACGAGTACTTTTTGCAGGGACATTTTCCGGGAAACCCGGTCGTTCCCGGCGTGATTCAGTGCGAGATGCTCGCCCAGAACTGCTGCGTGCTGCTGATGGGCGATGAGGAGGCGCGCGGCGCGACGCCGTTCTACACGAGTCTGGACAAGGTGCGCTTTAAGCGTCCGGTGCGCCCGGGCGACACGGTGGATCTAGTGTGCTCCATCACGCGTGCGCGCGGGCCGTTCCGCTTTGCGACGGGTACTGCGAGCGTCAACGGTGAGGTTTGCTGCCGCGCCGATATGTCTTTTGCACTCATGCACGAAAGTTAAGGAAGGCTCCATGTTCGACAAAGTGCTCATCGCCAACCGCGGCGAAGTCGCGGTCCGTGTTATCCGCGCGTGCCGCGATATGGGCATCAAGACCGTCGCCGTTTATTCCACGGCCGATGCGGACGCGCTACACGTGCAACTTGCCGACGAGGCGTATTGCATCGGCGGCCCGCGTCTTGCCGAGAGCTACCTCAACGACGATGCCGTGCTCACCTGTGCCGTAAAGTCGGGAGCTAAGGCAATTCATCCCGGCTATGGCTTCTTTTCCGAGAAGGCGAGCTTCGTGCGCGACTGCGACAAGTTCGGTCTGGCGTTTGTCGGTCCTTCGGCCGAGGTGATCGACAGCATGGGCGACAAGGACGCCGCACGCCGAACGGCCGCTGCTGCGGGCGTGCCCATCGTGCCGGGCTGCGATTTGCTCAAAAGCCCCGAGGAAGCAACGGCCGAGGCCGAGCGCATCGGCTGCCCCGTGCTTATTAAGGCGCGCGCGGGCGGCGGCGGTCGCGGTATTCGCAAGGTCGAGCGCGTGGAAGATGCGGCAAAGGCGTTCATCGAGGCGCGTGCCGAGGGTGAGGCTGTTTTTGGCGACGGCGAGTGCTACATGGAGAAGTTCGTTGCGCCGGCGCATCACGTTGAGGTACAGATTATGGCCGATAAGCAGGGCCATGTGTTTTCGCTCGGCGAGCGCGAGTGCTCGGTGCAGCGCCGCAACCAAAAGCTGATCGAGGAGAGCCCCGCGCCGTGCCTCGACGGACGCGATGATATTCGTGCCCGTATGCACAAGGCCGCGCGCGACCTGGCTCGTGCCGTTGGCTATGAGGGCGCTGGCACCATCGAGTTTTTGTACTCAGATGACGGCAATTTCTACTTTATGGAAATGAACACGCGCTTGCAGGTGGAGCATCCGGTTACGGAGTTTGTGACCGATACCGACCTGGTTAAGTGGCAGCTGCGCGTGGCTGCCGGCCAGCCTCTGCCCTTTGAGCAGGAGGACGTACCGGTCCGCAACCACGCCATGGAGTGCCGCATCAATGCCGAAACGCCGGACTTTCTACCGTCATGTGGAACGGTCACCGCGTTGCGTGTGCCGGGTGGTCCGCGCGTGCGCTGGGATTCCGCCATGTTTACCGGAGCGAAAGTTCCGCCGTACTACGACTCCATGCTCGGCAAGCTCATCGTGTGCGCGCCCACGCGTGACGGTGCCATTCGCAAGATGCGCTCGGCCCTGGGCGAGCTCGTGATTGAGGGCGTGAGCGAAAATAGCGAGCTTCAGCTCGACGTGCTGGCAAACGACGAGTTTTTGTCGGGCATGTATCACACCGATCTGATGGGGCATCTCTATGCTGATGAATAGAAAAGCGAAGACGGTCAATGTCCTTGAGGGGCCGATAACCGAGTCGTGCGCCGAGTTCCCCGCGCGCCACGTGTTTGTCAAATGCCCGGAGTGCCGCCGTGTGATCGATGAGGCGCGCCTGCACGACAACCTCGAGGTCTGCCCTCGTTGCGGCAAACACTTTCGCGTGAGCGGTCGCGCGCGCATGCGCATGACGGTCGACGCGGGTACCTTTGAGGAATGGGATGCCAATCTGGCGTCGAAGGACTTCCTCTCGTTTCCCGGTTATGCCAACAAGCTTAAGAGCGTGAGCGAGCGTTCGGGCGAGCGCGATGCCGTTGTGTGCGGCAGGGGCAAAATCTGCGGCTGCGATACCGCGCTCTTCTTTATGGATGCCAACTTTATGATGGGCTCAATGGGCTCCGTGGTGGGCGAGAAGATCTGTCATGTCTTTGAGCGCGCGGCCGAGTTGGGGCTGCCGGTCGTTGGCTTTACCGTATCGGGCGGCGCCCGCATGCAGGAGGGCGTGACCTCGCTCATGCAGATGGCCAAGATTTCTGCGGCGGTTAGGCGCCACAGCGAGGCGGGCGGCCTGTATATCACGGTGCTCACCGATCCCACGACCGGAGGTGTAACCGCGAGCTTTGCCATGGAGGGCGACATTATCCTGGCCGAGCCCGATGCCCTGACGGCATTTGCCGGCCCGCGCGTGATCGAGCAGAACATGCACAAGCGTCTGCCCAAGGGATTCCAGCGTTCCGAGTTTTTGCTGGAGCACGGCTTTTGCGATGCCGTTGTTCCGCGTGGTGAGATTGCGCTCACGGTAGGCGAGCTGCTGGCGCTGCACGAAGGGCACGCGCCTGGTCTGGGGGCTCCGCATGAGATCGTGCATACGGGTCGTCGCGACAAAAAGCTGGGACACTTGTTTAAGCGCTCGGCCGCACCAAAAAGCGCGCTCGAAATCGTCAAACAGACTCGCTCGGCGAACCGCGCCACGGCAGGCGAGATGATCTCGTTGGGTCTCGACGGATTCGTAGAGCTGCACGGCGACCGCTACTTTGGCGACGATGCTGCCGTGGTGGGCGGCATCGGCTGGAAAGACGGGCGACCCGTGACGGTTATCGCCATCGAGCGCGGTACCACGACCAAAGAGCGCATGCGTCGCAACTTTGGTATGGCACATCCCGAGGGCTACCGCAAGGCACGTCGCCTGATGCACCAAGCCGAGAAATTTGGTCGGCCGGTTCTGTGCCTGGTTGATACTTCGGGCGCGTTTTGCGGCATCGGTGCCGAGGAGCGCGGCCAGGGCGAGGCGATTGCCCAGAATCTCATGGAGATGAGCGGCCTTAAGACGCCGATTGTCTCGGTGGTGACAGGCGAGGGCGGCTCTGGTGGCGCGCTGGCGCTGTCCGTGGCCGACCGCATCCTGATGCTCTCGAGCTCGGCCTATTCGGTCGTGAGCCCCGAGGCCTGTGCGTCGATCCTGTGGAAGGATACCGAGCGCGCGAATGAGGCCGCTGAGGCGCTTAAGCTCACGGCCCCCGATCTGTTGGCGCTCGGCATCATCGACGGCATTGTTGACGATAGGGGCCTGTCGCATGAGGAGATCGCCGGTGTCGTCATGTCCTCGGCATTTGATGCCTTCGATACGCTTGGGCAGCTCGACGACGCGACCCTCACAAACCTCCGCTACGAAAAGTACCGCGCAATCGGTCAGTACCGCACGATGTGACAAAGGGACAGTCCGCATGTCACATTGGGAAAGGCGTTCCATGTCACAAGTTTCTAACACCTCGTTTACAACGACGGTTTCATCAAACGCCATGGCCGTGGTGGACTATCTGTCCAAAAGCATGATGTCGGCGTTGCCGTTTATTGTCTGCGCGGCGCTGTTCCGCACCGTTGCCGTCATTATGGGCGAAGGCATGCTTGGTCTATGGCCTGCCGATTCCGAAATCTATCGCCTGTTTTACAGCTGGCTGTATAACGCTGGCTATTACTTTTTGCCCATCTATCTTGGTTGGGCCGCTGCCCGCCAGCTCGGTTGCTCGGAGCAGCTGGGCATGATGCTGGGCGGCGTATTGATTGTGCCCGATCTGCTTAAGCTCGTTGATGCCGCATCGACGACGGGGGCATCGATGACTTTCGTGTATGATCTACTTCCCGCGCCGGTCAACGATTACACGACGACTGTTATTCCGGTTCTCATCTCGGTGCCCGTGCTATGGCAGGTGGAGCGTTTCTTTAAGCGCACTATCCCTCAGGCTGTGGCGTTTTCTTTTGTACCGTTTGCAACCATGCTTGTCATGGTTCCGGTGTCGCTGTGTGTTACGGCGCCGGCAGGCAGCTATCTGGGCATGCTGTTGGGACAGCTTATGTTTATGCTTGGCAATTCCGGTGGCATCGTGTCGCTGCTCACGCTCATGGGGCTTGCCGCGGGCTGGGAGTTTCTTAAGATCGCGGGTGTCAGCAACGTTGTCCTATCGCTCGCCTATGCGCAGTTTATGAGTGTGGGAACGGATTCGTGCATCCTGATCGCCGCGACGATGGCAACGTTCGCCGTTTGGGGTATGCCCTTTGGCGCGTCGCTCCGCGTTGCGGATAAGGACGAGAAGGCGCTCATGCTGGGCTATTCAATCTCGGGGATTCTTGGCGGCGTAAGCGAGCCAGCGCTGTACGGATGCGGCTTTAAATATGGCAGGTGTCTGACGTGCATGGCCGTTGGCGGCGCCGTCGGAGGCCTTGTTGCGGCCGTGGGCCACGTTACGGCTTATACCATCGGTATGACGAATGTCCTCATGGTCATTGGCTTTGCCACGGGCGGCATCTCGAATCTGCTGTGGTGCTGCGCTGCCGGCGGCGCAGCATTTGCGGTGTCTGCGGCGCTGAGCTGCTGTTTTGGCGTGGTGCCGACAAAGATGCAGGCGGCAGAAGACGCAGCTGATTCGCTCGAAACAGTGGCGAGCGCTGCTGAAGCAAGCGCATAAATCTGTGCGACAAAAGGACGATTCCTTTGTCATATTCCAAGGCTGCGGCCCGTGTGGGCTGCGGCCTTTTTGTATCTGGAGGACAAAGTGGCTACACTACAATCCGTTTGAGCAATAGATATATAGGTAGTACCGTGGGGACTGATGAGGATGGTCGAGTGGATTGTTCGTCGTGCGCAGGGCGACCGTGCGCGCGTGGGAACGTTGACGGGCATAGTGTGTATTCTCGCCAATGTTGCGCTTTGCGCTGCGAAGGGTGCAATTGGCGCGCTGTCGGGATCGGTTTCGATTGTGGCGGACGCCATGAACAACCTGTCCGATGCCAGCTCGAACATCGTGAGCGTGCTTGGCTTTAAGCTGGCGGGCAAGCCGGCCGACCCCGAGCATCCTTACGGACATGGCCGCTACGAGTATCTCTCGGGTCTGGTCGTGGCGGCGCTCGTGCTGCTGATTGGCGTTGAGCTGGTGAAGTCCTCGGTTGAGCGCATCATCCACCCCGAACCTGTCGAGTTCTCGCTTGCCCTGGTGGCAGTCTTGGTGCTTTCGATGATTGTTAAGCTCTGGATGGCGGCCCTCAACCAAAAGCTCGGCGATCGCATTGAGTCCGAGACGTTGCATGCGACCGCTCAGGACTCAAAGAACGATGTCCTAGCTACGGGTGCCGTGCTGGCGTGCGCAATTGTTTCGCAGGTGACGCACATCAATCTTGACGCATGGGTCGGCCTTGCCGTTGGCGCCTATATCGGCTGGAGCGGCTTTGAGCTCATCCAGGATACGGTGAGCCCGCTTTTGGGCCAGGCACCCGATCCAAAGCTGGTCAAGCACATTCGAGACAAGATCATGAGCTACCCCGGCGTTTTGGGCGTTCACGATTTGATGGTTCACGACTACGGCCCGGGCAGGAAGTTCGCAAGCGCTCACGCCGAGATGGCAGCCGAGGCCAGCCCGCTGGAAAGTCACGACACGCTCGATAACATCGAGCAGTCGTTTAGGGTCGAAGACGGCATGATCGTCACGCTCCATTACGATCCCATCGTGACCGACGATCCAAAGGTGGCGAGCATGCGTCTGCGCATCAACGCTATGGCTCAAGAGATTGATAGCCGCCTCTCGATCCACGACCTACGCTGTGTTCCGGGCCCCACGCATACCAACGTGATCTTTGACTGCGTACGTCCCTCGGATTTGGCGATGAGCGCCGAGGACCTGAAGCGCGCGCTGGCGAAACGGGTCGAATCGGAATATCCCAAGTCGGTCGCCAAGATCACGATCGACGAAGACTACGTAGGCCATACCCACGAGTAGGGCTGTGCCAGCAAAGCAAGTTATACAGAAGGGGAGAGCATGAAGCGTCTATATCTACTCCGCCACGGTCAGACAGAATTCAACGTTAAAAAGCTCGTCCAGGGCCGCTGCGATTCTCCGTTGACCGATCTGGGCCGCAAGCAAGCGGGAATGGCAGCCGCATGGCTCAAAGCCCACGGCGTCGTCCCCGACAAAGTGGTCTCTTCGCCCTTAGGCCGAGCCATGGACACGGCTCAGCTCGTCGCATGCGAGCTCCTCGGCCCGGACACAGCAGTCGAGCCCTGCGAAGGCATCATCGAGCGCAGCTACGGCACCTTCGAAGAAGGCCCCCACGACGCCCTACCCACCGACGTCTGGGACCCCGGCGAGGACCTGATCCCATTTGGCGGAGAAGGAAGCCATGCCCTGCAGGAGCGCATGGTGGGCACCCTCACCAATCTCATGGGCGCCGAGGGCATCGAAACCCTCCTAGCAGTAAGCCACGGCAGCGCCAGCCGCCAATTCATCAAGGCTGCAGCCCCAGAGGGCTTCGAGCTCCCAACAAAACTCCCCAACTGCGCCATTATGATTTTCGATTTTGATGAGGCGGAGCCACAAGTAGAGGGCGAGCCAATGCAATGCAAGTTCACCCTCCAGCAAATAGTGGACCCCCAACAAAGTCATTAGCCTGAGCGAGCAGAGTTAAGCAGACATCAACGTGTCGTCTCCCGAGCACGGCGGAGGGCCGGAGAAATATATTAAGGTCATCGCGAGTTCCGCACGCAAAGGAGAGCACTTAATGTGCTCTCCGTCGTGAGCAGGACTGTAGAGCAGCAACCTTAATATGTCTCAGGCCCGCCCCCTCCGCCGCACACTGGGAACGTGCCACGCACTTTACCTGCGTAAACAATGTGAGTGAAATATGAATCTCGATGGATACGCCCGCAGCCGTGTATACTAAACAGCTGTGTGAAACCAGGGGAGTATTCTGGCTGGACAAAATGCCTGCTTAATAGGGTTGTCAGGTAGTCCGGGCGAAATACAAGGCTGGGGAGCACGTCGTGTAAGTAGTGGTCCTCTAGGGGCGTACGCTCGGTGGTGTACGCATTGTCCCAAGACCACGCGAGAGTTGGGATCATATCTTGATCAGCATGATTCTCGGCCGCAAGATTGGCATGACCCAGGTTTGGGACGAGGACGACAACGTCGTTCCCGTCACGGTCATCCAGGCTGGCCCCTGCGCTGTCTCGCAGGTTAAAACTCAGGCAACCGACGGCTATGACGCCGTCCAGATCGGTTTCGGCGACATCAAGGCCAAGAACGTGAACAAGCCCATGGCTGGTCACTTCGCCAAGGCTGGCGTCGAGCCTGTCCGCTTCCTTCGTGAGGTCCGCGTCGAGAACGGCGAGGAGCACAAGGTCGGCGAGGTCGTCACCGTCGCTGATTTCGCTGATGTCGAGAAGGTCGACGTCATCGGTACCTCCAAGGGTAAGGGCTTCCAGGGTCGCATCAAGCGCTGGGGTCAGCGCCGCGGTCCTATGACGCATGGTTCTCACTTCCAGCGTCACCCCGGTTCTATCGGTCAGTGCGCCTATCCTGCGCGCGTCCTCAAGGGCGTCAAGATGGCCGGTCACATGGGTAACGAGCGCGTTACCGTCAAGAACCTTTCCGTTGTCCGCATCGATGCCGAGCAGAACCTCATCTTGGTCAAGGGCGCTGTCCCGGGTGCCAAGAATGGTCTCGTCGCCATCCGTATGGCCTAAGGGCCCAGCCCATTTAGCCCAGCGTCATACCAAGGAGAACACTTAAATGGCAAAGTTTGAAGTAAAGAACAGCGAGGGCAAGAAGGTCGCCGAGGCCGAGCTCGCCGCTGAGGTGTACGGCATCGAGCCGAACATCCACGTTATGCACCACATCGTCAAGTGCCAGATGGCCTCTTGGCGTCAGGGCACCCAGTCTGCTAAGGGTCGCTCTGAGGTTTCCGGTGGCGGCAAGAAGCCTTGGCGTCAGAAGGGCACCGGCCGTGCCCGCCAGGGTTCCATCCGTGCTGCCCAGTGGCGTCACGGTGGCGTTGTCTTCGCCCCCAAGCCCCGTTCCTACGCTAAGCGTATGAACAACAAGGAGGTCAAGCTGGCTATGCGCTCCGCGCTGTCCGCCAAGCTGGCCGATGGCGAGCTCGTGCTCGTCGACGACTACGGCTTCGAGAAGCCTTCCACCAAGGCTGCCGTCGCCATGCTCAAGGCTCTCGGCCTTGAGGGCAAGCGTCTGACCATCATCGTTCGCGATGAGGACGTCAACGCCTACCTGTCGTTCCGCAACATTCCCAAGACGTTCATCATCACTGCCGACGAGGCCAACACCTACGATCTCGTCAACAACAACGCTGTGCTGATGCCCGCCGACATCGCCGCTCACTTCGGGGAGGTGCTTGCATAAATGACCGCCCACGAGATCATCATCCGTCCGATCGTGTCCGAGCGTTCCTTCTCCGGCATGGAGCTGAACAAGTACACGTTCGAGGTCGCCAAGGATGCTAACAAGTATCAGATCAAGGACGCTGTCGAGGAGATCTTCGGCGTCAAGGTCGTTCGCGTGAACACCTTGACGGTCAAGCCCAAGATCAAGCGCGTGCGCTATGTCGCCGGCAAGACCCGTTCTTGGAAGAAGGCCATCGTCACGCTGGCCGAGGGCGACACCATCGAGGTCTTTGGCAACCAGGCCTAAGACTCGCTGCTGTTGAGTGAGCTCATGCCTCCCAAATAGGGGAGGCGAGAGCTCAAGGTTTCGGGCGTATAAAATGGACACGCCCGGAACCGTGTATACGTCCGGTGTCATCGCACCCGAGGCAGAACCTCGAATCCCTGTCTGCGATGGCTAACGGATTCCTATTGAAAGGGATTGTAATGGCTGTAAAGCACCTTAAGCCGACCTCCGCTGGTAGGCGTTGGCAGACGATCTCCGATTTCTCCGAGATCACCTGCACCAAGCCCGAGAAGTCCCTTCTCGAGCCCCTGCCCAAGAAGGCCGGTCGTAACAACAACGGCCGCATCACCACCCGCCACCAGGGCGGCGGCGTGAAGCGTCGTTACCGCGTGATCGACTTCAAGCGCAACAAGGACGGCGTGCCCGCCAAGGTTGCCACGATCGAGTACGATCCGAACCGTTCCGCTCGCATCGCTCTGCTGCACTACGCTGACGGTGAGAAGCGCTACATCCTGGCCCCCAAGGGCCTCGAGGTCGGTCAGACCATCATGTCCGGTTCTGACGCCGACATCAAGCCGGGCAACGCTCTGCCCCTCGCCGACATCCCCGTCGGTACGCTCATCCACGCCGTCGAGTTCCAGCCGGGCAAGGGCGCTGCTATCGCCCGTTCCGCCGGTAACTCCTGCCAGCTGATGGGTAAGGAAGGCAAGTACGCTATCGTCCGTATGCCTTCCTCCGAGATGCGCCGCATCCTCGTTACCTGCCGCGCCACCGTCGGTGAGGTCGGCAACGCCGATCACGCCAACATCGTCATCGGCAAGGCCGGCCGTAAGCGTCACATGAACGTGCGCCCGACCGTCCGCGGTACCGTCATGAACCCTGTCGACCACCCGCACGGCGGTGGCGAGGGCAAGAACCACACCTCTGGTCGTCCCTCTGTTACCCCCTGGGGTAAGCCGACGAAGGGCCTTCGTACGCGCAAGAAGAAGAAGGTCTCGAACCAGCACATCATTCGTCGCCGTAAGAAGTAATTTCGGATACCGAGTTTTAGGAGAAAGCACTTATGAGCAGAAGTCTCAAAAAGGGCCCGTTCGTGGAGACTCGCCTTCTCTCGCGTATCACCGCGATGAACGAGGCTGGCAAGAAGGACGTCGTGAAGACCTGGTCCCGCGCGTCCACCATCTTCCCCGAGATGGTTGGTCACACCATCGCCGTCCACGACGGCCGCAAGCATGTGCCCGTGTATGTTACCGAGTCCATGGTTGGTCACAAGCTCGGCGAGTTCGCGCCGACTCGTACGTTCCGTGGCCACAAGGCCAAATAGGGGGTTAACCGTAAATGGCAACTAAGTCTATTGAAACTGAGGCCACCGAGGTTCGCGCCGTCGCTAAGTACGTGCGTGTTTCCCCCAGCAAGGCCCGCCTGGTGGTCGATCTGATCCGCCGCAAGCCTGTCGCTCAGGCCTTCGACATCCTCCACTTCTGCGACCGCGCCGTCGCCGTGGATGTCGAGAAGGTTCTCCGTTCCGCCGTTGCGAACGCCGAGAACAACAACGGTCTGCGTGCCGACAACCTGGTTGTCGCCGCTGCCTATGTTGACGAGGGTCCGACGCTTAAGCGCATCCGTCCCCGCGCCAAGGGTTCCGCTTCTCGCATTCTGAAGCGTACTTCCCACATCACCGTCGTCGTTGCTCCTCGAAAGGAGGCGTAAAGCTGTATGGGTCAGAAAGTCTACCCCACCGGCTTCCGTCTTGGCATCACCGAGAACTGGCGCTCCCGCTGGTTCGCAGAGAAGGATTACGCTAAGACCCTCGGTAACGATCTCGAGATCCGCAAGTACCTCGAGAAGCGTCTTTCCCGCGCAGCTGTCTCCCGCGTCGAGATCGAGCGCGCTGGCGACAAGGTGAAGGTCATCATCCTCACCGCTCGCCCCGGCGTTGTCATCGGTAAGAAGGGTGCCGAGATCGATACCCTCCGCACCGAGCTCGAGAAGGTCGCTGGCGTCTCCAAGGGCCAGCTCTCCGTCGACGTTGTCGAGATCAAGCGCCCCGAGCTCGACGCCAACCTCGTTGCTCAGTCTATCGCCGAGCAGCTCGAGGGCCGCGTTGCCTTCCGTCGCGCTATGCGCAAGGCTGTCCAGTCCGCCCGCAAGGCCGGCGCTAAGGGCATCCGTATCCAGTGCTCCGGTCGTCTCGGCGGTGCCGAGATGGGCCGTCGTGAGTGGTACCGTGAGGGTCGCGTGCCTCTGCACACCCTCCGTGCCAAGATCGACTACGGCACGGCTGTCGCCAGCACCACCATGGGCGCTTGCGGCGTGAAGGTCTGGATCTACCTGGGCGAGAAGCTCCCGGGCCAGCCTGTTCCCAACCCTGCACTCGAGGGCTCTTCCCGTCCTCGTCGTCGTAACTCCGAGAGGAGGGGTCAGTAGTGCTTGCCCCTAAGCGTATTCTTCACCGCAAGGTGCAGCGTGGCTCCATGAAGGGCCAGGCCAAGGGTAATACCGAGCTGCATTTCGGCGAGTTTGGTATCCAGGCTCTCGAGGCCCATTGGATCACCAACCGTCAGATCGAGGCCGCTCGTATTGCCATGACCCGCTACATGAAGCGTGGCGGTCGTGTCTACATCACGATCTTCCCCGATAAGCCCATCACCAAGAAGCCTGCCGAGACTCGCATGGGTTCTGGTAAGGGTAACCCCGAGGAGTGGGTGGCCGTCGTCAAGCCCGGCCGCATCATGTTCGAGGTCAAGGGCGTGCCCGAGGAGGTCGCTCGCGAGGCTCTGCGTCTTGCACAGCACAAGCTTCCCATCAAGACCAAGATTGTTGCTGCCAAGAACGCTGAGCAGCGCATCGAGAAGGAGATGGCTGAGGAGGCCGCTCTCGAGGCCAAGTGGGCTGCTGAGGACGCCGCCGCCGCCAAGGAGGAGAACTAATGAAGCCCGCAGAGATTCGTGAGCTCTCGGACGCTCAGCTCGTTGAGAAGCTGAAGGAAATGCGCGCCGAGCTCTTTAACCTTCGTTTCCAGATGGCCACCAGCCAGCTGGACAACACCGCTCGCGTCAACACCGTGAAGAAGGACATCGCTCGCGTCCTCACGGAGCAGCGCGCCCGCGAGATCGCAGCGGAGAAGTCCGCTGTCGCCGAGTAGGACCTAAGGAGAGAACATGACTGATTCGCGTAACTCGCGTAAGGTCCGTACGGGTGTCGTTACCTCCGTCTCCGGTGCCAAGACCATCGTTGTCACCATCACCGAGCGCAAGCGTCACCCTAAGTACGGCAAGATGATGACCAGCTCCAAGAAGCTGCACGCTCACGACGAGGAGTGCACGGCTGGCGTGGGCGACACCGTCCGCGTTATGGAGACCCGTCCTATGTCCAAGATGAAGCGTTGGCGCCTCATCGAGGTCGTCGAGCGCGCTAAATAAGCAGTCGCTCTTACGACTTGTACGTTTCCGAAGATGTGCGTATGTCTGGCTTGCATACCACGGGCCGTATAAAGGCTGCGCACCTCTCTTCGGTTCTTAGTTCGGAGGAACATCTACCATGATTCAGATGCAAACCATGCTGAACGTCGCCGACAACTCCGGCGCTCGCAAGATTCGCTGCATCAAGGTGCTTGGCGGTTCCAAGCGTCGTTATGCAGGCATCGGCGATGTGTTCATCGGTGCTGTCCAGGAGGCTACCCCTGGCGCCAACGTCAAGAAGAAGGACGTTGTCCGTTGCGTCGTCGTTCGCACCGTTAAGGAGATCCGCCGCAAGGATGGCTCCTACATTCGCTTTGATGAGAACGCCTGCGTTGTCATCAACAACGATGGTTCGCCCGTCGGCACCCGTATCTTCGGGCCCGTCGCTCGCGAGCTTCGTGACAAGAAGTACATGAAGATCGTCTCGCTCGCTCCCGAGACCCTGTAGTTAGGGGAGATATATGTATATCAAGAAGGGCGATAAGGTCCAGGTTCTCTCTGGTAAGGATCGCGGCAAGCAGGGCGTTGTCCTGCGTGCTCTCCCCGCCGAGAACAAGGTCGTTGTCGAGGGCGTTTCGGTCGTCAAGAAGGCCGTCAAGCCCAACGCTGCCAACCAGCAGGGCGGCATCGTTTCGCAGGAGGCTCCCATCGACGCCTCCAACGTCAATCTCGTTTGCCCCGAGTGCGGTAAGGTTACCCGCGTCGGTCACGAGAAGGACGGCAAGAACAAGCTGCGCGTCTGCAAGAAGTGCGGCCACAAGTTCTAAGCTGCCCGCAACATCAAGTTGCTAGCAAAGGCCCGGATGCCATGGCACCCGGGCCTTTTTCTATCCCTACTCGATGGCTTCGGTTCTGCCGTCCTGTCATTCCGGTTGCATCCAGTTTTCGGTGCCGTCTCGAATCGAGTGCCGCCAGGTGACACCCTGTCGCGTTTCGTCGGCTTCGGGGACAAAAGTCGGGACAACTCCAAAAACTATTTTCGAACTCAGGGCTTTGAGTTTTTGTTTTTGTCCCAAAGGGCGCGGCGGGATGCCTTTGGAGGCTCGATAGCGCCGAAAACGCCCGTTTTGAAACTTAAATGCCTTTTCGCGTGCAAGCCGCCAGCTGCAATAGGAAGTGAATCAACGCAGGTGGCTTTCAAGCAGTTTGCAAAACTGCAGGTCGCAGGTCTTCATTGCCAGTAGGAGAAATGAGTAGTCTCAGGTGGCTTGCCCATGAGTTGACGAACGGGATTTGAGATTACGCTGACGTCCGGAAACGCTTCGAGCACGGCGTTACGTTTTTGGGGTTTGGGCGTAGCCCCTGCACCCGCGAGCGCGGGCCTTAAGCCCGCCGAGAGGGTGACGCGTCGAAAACGAAGGGGAAAGAGAGAAGGGGCCGTCCCTATCATTCAGGTTGCGACCGAAGAAGACAAGGAGACCCCCTGAGCCTGAATGATGCCCCACAGACCGCGTCCGACCGAGCTCAAGCCGAGCTTTTCCTGACGTCCGCCTTCGCGAAGATGATGGCTGGATTGGCTATGGATTGGCAACACTTATTTGGACGATTCCGGGAGGGACGGCCCCGCCTCCCTGAACTCGACCGGCGACATGTAGCCCAGCGTCGAGTGGATCCTGAAGTTGTTGTACCAGTTCACGTAGTCCGAGAGCTTGGCCCGTAGCTCGCGCGTCGTGCCGAACGTCTCGCGGTGGACGAGCTCGGCCTTCAGTATCCTGTTGGTCGACTCGTCGACGGCGTTGTCGTAGGGGCAGCCCTTGGCCGACAGCGACCTCTCTATGCCGAAGGTCTCGAGCATCAGGTCGATCTCGGCGTTGTCGAACTCGCTGCCGCGGTCCGTGTGGAATACCTCGATGTCCGAGATGGGGAAGGAGACCGTCGCGAACGCCGACTTGACCAGCCGGGCGTCCTTCCTGGGCCCGGCGGAGTGACCGACGATCTCTCTGTTGTAGAGGTCGACGAGCAGGCAGACGTAGTTCCACGACGCCCCGACGCGCACGCAGACCAAGTCGCTGCATATATGGGTGCACGGCGCCCTGCCGCCGAAGCCGCGCGCGACGACGTTCGACACGTCGGCCTCGTTGACCGCCCCGGGGTGCACCTTGAACCTCTTCCTGCCGTATGCGCCGGCCAGGCCGTTCTCCCTCATGATGCGGCAGACGCGGCTCCGGCTGACGGTAACGCCCGACCTCCCGGGCGACGCCTTGATCTTGCGCGATCCGTTCCGGCCCTTGCTGGCGGCGTGCGCCGCCGCGGCCGCCGTCGCCCCCGACATTAAGGTCCTCAAGGGCCGCGTCGTCTCCGGCGACCAGTTCGCCTCGCCCGCGGAACAGAAGGAGCGAATCCTCGCGACCTTCGGCGACCTGTGCTGCGAGATGGAGGGCTGCACCATCGCGCAGGCCGCTTATCTCAACGGCGTGCCCCTCGTCGTCGTGCGCGCCATCAGCGACAAGCCCTGCGCCGAGGGCCGGGTCGTGACTACAACTCTTTCGAGAAGAAGGCCGCCTGCGACTGCGCCCGCATCGCCGCGCGCATGGTTAAGCTTTAGGCCCTGCGCGCCGGGGCCCTTCTTTATGTTGGGACCCCGGCGCGCCGGGGCCCTTTCCAAAGCGAAGTGTCGATCCGAAGTGTTGAGCGTCGGCCCTGAATGTTCAATGGCCGTTGTTTTCTGCCCCTCAAGTGGTGGACTTTTCCTCGGAGCTGTTGATTCCCCCACGCGCCCCCTTCCGTTCTCTGTTCTCCCCTTATACTCCTTGTACGAGGAGGTAAGAAGTCATGGACAAGACCACACAGGACAGCTTGGCAAAGAAACCCGTCGACATGAGGGACAGGATTCTCGAGCATCTCGAGGCCCTCACCTCTGCCGTCTCGCTCGACGACCTTGCCCGTCTGTCCACCTCCGACATCGCCGAGACACTCATCATCTCCAGGAGCCTGGCGAGCCAGTACCTCAACGACCTTGTTCGCGCCGGTCTTGTGGTTAAGGTGGCGGGCAGGCCTGTCCGTTATTTTCATCGCCGCGCGTTCCAGAAGCGTTTTCAGGTAAAGCTCTCTGCAAGCGAGTACGCCTCGCTCGCCGACCTCATCCAGGCGACGGGAATCGCCGATCACCGCGACTTCGCGCGTGCCGTGGGCTTCGACATGAGCCTCAGCTCCGTTGTCGAGCAGTGCAAGGCTGCGGTTCAGTACCCTCCGTTTGGCCTGCCCATCCTCTTGAGCGGCGGCGTGGGTGTCGGTAAGTCTTTCCTTTCTCGCCTTGTGTACGAGTACGGCAAGAACCAGGGCTTGCTGTCCCGCGACTCCTCCTATGTGCGCATCGACTGCGCCGGGGTCCCGGACGCCGCCTCGTTCAACGGGCTTCTTGACGAGTCGATCGCGAAAGCGCGCGGGGGTGTGGTCTTTGTCAACGGCATCGAGGCACTCTCTCCCTCTGCGATGGAGCACTGCCTTGCGACGGCCCTCGGGCTCGATGCCTCCCAGGATGCGCCGCGCGCTCGCCTCGTTCTTTCGACGACGCTTTCCGCCGATGACCTGAAGGTTTCCTCGGCCTACAGCAAAATGCCCATCTGTGCCCGCGTCCCCTCACTCAAGGAGCGGACCCCCGAGGAGCGCGAGGATCTCATCTTGAGCTTCCTGCGCAGCGAGGGGTGCCGAATCGGTTCTGATGTGAAGATCAGCCGCGGCGCATACCGTTGCCTCGTGAACGCGGACTTTTCCGATAACATCGCCGGCTTGCGCGCCTGCGTGACGAACTGCTGCGCCAAAGCGTTCCTCAATCGCGAGGGCGACTACGTCGTCGTTCGCCCGTATCTTCTTCCCAGCGGGCTCCTCTCCTCCGCGCAGATCGATCAACAGCCCGACGATGGCGTTCTGATCGACGCGTCTCTGGATGCCGCCGAGAGCACAGGGCCGGTCGAGCAGGCGCTCGATGCCCTGTGCTCCCTCGATGAGCGATTCTGCGCCGGGGAGCTCTCTGTCTCCGAGCTTGTCTCGCAAGCTGTCTCCGCTGTGCGCGGCGTTGAGGATCACTTGATCTTCGACCACGGCGTCGCCTCCTCGAGGTCGCGCGCCTTCGAGCGCGTCGTGGGCGCGGTCCTTGCCGACGCAGGCTCTTCTTATGGCATCGAGCTTTCGAGGAAGGTCGCTTTTCTACTGGCCCAGGAGATTTGCCTGCAGTTGTGGCCGGGTATCGGCCTGGCTAAGCGAAAGTCTGCCTGTGCGGAGCAAATCTCCCATCTCCTCGGTGCCGTGACCTCCGAATTACCGTTTGCCTCGAGTGTCTCCGATCAGGTCGCCGCAGACGTGGAAGGGGCGCTGGGAATCTCGCTCGATCACTTCACGAAGACGCTTCTGACGCTGTGCGTCGCATCGGAGTCTCGCGATGCGAAGGCCCTTCGGACGCTCTGCGTCATCTTGTCCCACGGCTACTCAACGGCGACGAGCATCGCCGACGCGGCGAACCGTATGCTCGGCATGCATGTGTACGAGGCTGTCGACATGCCCTACGACCAGCAGCTGAAGGACATCGTCGGTCCGCTCCAGCGCCTCGTCGACCGCCATTCCTACTGCACTGGGGTCGTGTTCCTCGTCGACATGGGCTCCTTGGAGGAGGCCTATAAGGCCCTCGAGAACGTTACCGACTCCACTATCGGCGTGGTGAACAACGTCTCTACCGGTCTTGCGCTCGAGATCGGGGTCGGGCTGCTCGGCGGCAAGTCCATCGCCGAGGTTCTTGGCGATGCGACCGCCGCGTGCGTGACGCACTGCAAGGTGATCGAGCGCGTCAACCGTGAGGACGCCATCGTCTTCTGCTCCGAGTCCGGGGTCGACGCCGCGGAGAGGATACGCCAGCTCGTCTCGCAGAGCCTCCCGCGCACCATAGGCGCGCGCCTGCTCACGAGGCCCTTCAAGCAGCTCGTCGCGAACGGGTCGAACGACGCCGTTTTCTCCGAGCACCGCGTCTGCGCCGTCATCGGCACGGGAGACCCCGGGGTCGCCTCCGTCCCCTTCGTCGCCCTCGAGGACATCATGTCGACGGCGTCCGCCTCTAAGGTTGATGCCGTGTTCGGCAGGTGGCTTGACGCTTCCGAGCTCTCTTCTTTCCACGAGAAGCTGCTCTCGAACATGACGCTGCAGAACGTCATCCGCTCCATCACCATCCTCGACCCGGAGCGGCTATTCCATGAGATCGAGAGCGCCGTGCACGAGCTTCAGCGCAGGACAGGCGAGAAGATCGGCAGCAACGCCATCATTGGGCTCTACGTTCACCTCTGCTGTCTCGTCGAGCGCCTTGTTACCAGAAACCCCATTGAGACCTACGTTGGCCAGGACCGCTTCGAGGAGGAACGCGCCGATTTCATCGAGTCCTTCAGGCAGAGCTTCTCGAGCATCTCGACGCGCTATCGCGTAGAGGTTCCCGTAAGCGAGATCGCATATGTCTTCGACTACATAAGCGTGAGCGCCGCCCCGGCGCGAGAAGAGCGCCTCGGCTCCTCGGACCTCCTGCTCGACGAGTGACCTTCCCCGCGCCGCCGCAAGCTGACCGCGCGTCCTCAATAATCCGATAACCCCTTGCCCGGCGCGAATCCGGATAGCGCCGAGGCAGTACCGAACGTAAAACTTCATTTGATAGGAGCAAACATGAGTGTTGTTATGGCACGAATCGACAATCGCCTGCTTCACGGCATCATCGTGACGCAGTGGGCCCCGGTGTCGGGCGCGACCCGAGTCATGGTCATCGACGACAAGGTCGCCGGCGACGAGGTCCTGAAGTCCACCATGAGGATGGCGCGCCCCGCGGGCATGGCCGTTTCGATCATCTCCGAGCAGACCGCGCTCAAGAACTTCGCCGCGGGCAAGTACGACCGCGAGAAGGTCTTCGTCATCGCCAAGGAGCCCGAGACGATGCTTCGCCTAGTCGAGTCGGGCGTCGAGCTCCCGTCGCTGGTCGTCGGCGGCTCGCTCGTCAAGGAGGACGGCATCCAGCTCACCCAGCGCGCCTACGCCTCCGCCGAGAACGTCCAGAGCTACAAGGCGCTCATCGCCCGTGGCGTCAAGGTGACGGCCCAGTTCGTGCCCGCCGACAAGCCCGTCTCCGTCGCAGACCTCATCTAAGGGGGAAATATGGTCAACTTCACTATCCTGCAGGTCGTCCTTTTGACCCTGCTGGCCTTCATCAAGCACGTGGACTACTACGGCATCCCGATGATCTTCGTCAATTACGCCGTTTTCTGGGGCCTCATCACCGGAGTCGTCATGGGCGACTGGAAGACCGGCCTTGTCATCGGCGGCACCATTCAGCTCATGCAGCTCGGCGTCGCGGGCTTCGGCGGCTCCTCCATTCCCGACTACGGCACGATGGCCATCATCGCCACCGCCTACGGCGTGACCCTGGGCTCCGACACGGGCCTCGCCATCGGCCTGCCGGTCGGCATGCTCGGCATCCAGCTCGACGTCGTCGCCAAGATCCTCAACGGCTTTGTCGTCGAGAAGTCCCAGAAGTTCTGCAACGAGGGTAAGTTCAATCAGATGAACGCCATCCTGTGGGTCTGCCCCGCGCTCTTCGGCCTGTGCGCCGCCCTGCCCGTCTTTGTCTCCGTGACGCTCGGCCAGCCCGCCGTCAACTGGCTCCTCGAGGTCATGCCCCAGTGGTTCCTCTCCGGCCTCACCCTCGCCGGCAAGATGCTCCCGGCCGTCGGTATCGCCATGCTGCTCCGCTACATGCCAACCGCCAAGTACTTCCAGTACCTGCTCGCCGGCTTCTTCCTCTCGGCCTTCCTGAACGTGCCCATCATCGGCGCCGCCATCGTCGGCGTTGCCCTCGCGATTGCGTTCTACCAGCGTGCCGAGAGGGACACCGAGCTCGCCGCCCACGCTTCCGCAGACGCCTTCATCGGAGAGGATGAGTAACCATGGAAAACGAGAACATCACCGCCGTCGCCGAGGGCAAGCCCTCCGGCTACAAGGTCACCAAGAAGGACCTGCGCAACGCGAACTGGCGCTGGCTCATGAGCGTGTGCACCTTCAACTACCAGACCCAGCAGGGCGCCTCAGTCGCCTACGCCCTCTCGCCGGTCCTGAGGAAGATCTACACGAACGACGAGGACTATAAGCAAGCGCTCAACAACCACTTCCGCTACTACAACACCCAGCCTTGGCTCGCCGCCATCATCCTTGGCGCCTGCGTGGCCATGGAGGAGCGCGACGGCCTAGCGGCGGCGGACGCCGTCCAAGACCTGAAGATCGGCACCATGGGACCGCTCGCCGGCGTCGGCGACTCCCTGCTCATGACCATGATCCCGACCATCATGGGCTCCATCGCCGCCTACATGGACATCGAGGGCAACCCCGTGGGAGCCGGCATCTGGTTCGCGCTCATCCTGGCCATCTTCTGGGTCCGCATGCACGCCCTCGAGTTCGGCTACAAGCAGGGCGTGAAGCTCGTCACCGACTTCAGCGAGAAGCTTCCCAACCTCACTGCCGCCGCCTCCGTGCTCGGCCTCACCGTGGTCGGCTGCCTCATCGCCTCGGTCATCGGCGTCACCTGCCCGATTAGCTTCAGCTTCGGCGACGTCGCGATGGAGATTCAGCCGCTGCTCGACAAGATCCTGCCTGCCATGATCCCCGCCGCCATCACGGGAAGCGCGTATTACCTTCTTACCAAGAAGAACGCGAGCATGACGGCCCTCATCCTCGTGGTGATCGTCCTCGCGATGGTCGCCTCCGCCGCCGGCATCCTCGCCTAGCTTCGACCCAAGAGATTGGTGAATCAATGAGAAAGATAGTTGTGGCGAGCCATTCCCTTCTCGCCCAGGGCTTCAAGGACACCCTCGAGTTCCTTACGGGTAAGGGCGACGCCGTCAACGCCGTGTGCGCCTACGTGAACGACAACGGCGAGGGGCTCGACGCGGCGGTCGAGGCGGCTCTTTCGGGCACTGACGAGGTCGTCGTCCTCACCGACGCGTACGGCGGCAGCGTGAACCAGCGCTTTTCCCGCTTCGCCTCCGACCGGATCCACGTGATCGCGGGTGTCAACCTCCCGCTCGCCATGACGGTCGCGCTCGCGCGCCCCGACGAGAAACTCGACTTCGACGCCCTCGTCAACGAGGCGCGCCAGCAGATCATCTACGTGAACGGTGCCAGTTCCGCCGAGTGCGACGACGACGAATAGAGGAGGTCGACGATGAGAGAGTTCCTTAAGGACGTGTGGATGCACGGCGGTGAGGAAAGCCGCGCCATCACCCCCGAGAACATCACGGGCGAGAAGGGCCGCGCCGCCATGTCGGCCAGCCACCTCGGCGTCGGCCGCAAGGGCTCGTGCTGCGTGCCCCTTGAGTCCGGCGAGACCATCACGCTCGCGGACATCGAGGGCCCCGGCATCATCCGCCACATCTGGATGACCGTCCCCGACAAGACCGCCGCCGGCAGCTTCGTCATGCGTGACCTCGTGCTGCGCTTCTACTGGGACGACGAGGAGACCCCCTCGGTCGAGTGCCCTGTCGGCGACTTCTTCTGCAACGGCTTCGGTGAGTGCGCCATCGTCAACTCGATGCCCATCTGCGTGAACCCGACGGGCGGCATGAACTGCTACTTCGAGATGCCCTTCAGGAAGCACGCCAAGGTCACGCTTACGAGCGAGCACCCCGGGTTCATTAAGTACATCTTCTACACGTTCAACTACGCGCTCACCGACGTGCCGGACGACGCCATGTACTTCCACGCCCGCTTTAACCGCGAGCGCAGCACCCGCAGGGGCGTCGACTACACCGTGCTCGACGGCGTGCGCGGCAAGGGCTACTACGTCGGCACCTACATGGCCCTGTGCGCCCTGGAGCGCTATTGGTGGGGCGAGGGCGAGATGAAGTTCTTCCTCGACGGCGACGAGGAGTTCCCCACGGTCACCTCGACGGGAGCCGAGGACTACTTCGGCGGTGCCTGGGCCTTCCTCGACAGGCCGCCCCACGCGCTGCCCGAGGCGCAGTGCTTCAACACGCTGTTCGCCGGCTACCCGTACCGCTCGACGCGCGACGCCACGCGCGACCGCTTCAGCGCGGGCAAGCCGAACCCGAATCCGATGCTCGCGACTAACGACGACGCGCTGCCCAGGCACGGCCTCTACAGGTGGCACCTTCCCGACCCGATCTCGTTCAAGGAGGACCTGCGCGTGACGTTCCAGGACCTCGGCAACGACGACATCAAGCTCTACGAGCGCGAGGACGACATCTCCACCGTCGCCTACTGGTACCAAAGCGAGCCGCATGCCGTGCTCGCCCCGTTTGCCGCAAGGCAGGACCGCGTGCCCAGGTAGGGTCGCCTCGAAACAAGCCAACGTTATGGGCGCCCGCGGTTGACCATGACTGCGGGCGTCCCTTTGTAAGGAGGATCACATGAGCGAAAAGCAAATGAGGCTCGGCGCCCTCGAAGCCGGCGGGACCAAGATGGTCTGTGCCGTGGTGTCCGGCGACGGCGAGGTCCTCGACCGTATGGAGACCCCGACGCTTACGCCCGCCAAGACCGTCCCGCAGATGATCGAGTGGTTCACCGCCCGCGATGTGGACGCGTTGGGCATCGGCGCCTTCGGCCCGACCTGCGTCGACCCCAACGACGAGCGCTACGGCTCCATCCTCCAGACGCCCAAGCTCGCGTGGCGAGGCCATGGTCTTCGCGCCGCGTTCGCCGACGCCCTCGGGATTCCGGTGGCCTACGACACGGACGTGAACGTTGCCTGCCTCGGCGAAGTGGTCTTCGGCTGCTGCAAGGGGCTCGAGGACGCCGTCTACGTGACCATCGGCACCGGCGTGGGCGCGGGCGTCATGTGCGCGGGCAGACTCCTTCACGGCATGCTGCACCCCGAGGCCGGTCACATGCTGGTAAGGACCCGTCCCACCGAGGAGGGACGCTGCGTCTGCCCGAGCCACGCGAGCTGTCTCGAGGGGCTCGCCTCCGGCCCCGCCATCGCCGCGCGCTGGGGAAAGCCCGCGGCCGAGCTCGCGGACAACGATGAGGTGTGGGCGCTCGAGGGGGATTATCTGGGGCAGATGTGCGCGAACCTCGTGCTCATGTACTCGCCTCGCCGCATCGTCCTCGGCGGCGGCGTGATGCACCAGGAGCAGCTCTACGGCATCGTCCGCAAGAAGACCCTCGAATATCTGGGTGGCTACATCCAGACCGCCGAGCTTAAGGACATGGAGAGCTACATCTGCGCCCCGGGCTGCGGCGGCGACCAAGGAATCCTCGGCGCGGCCGAGCTGGCAAGAAGGGCGCTCGCGTAACTTGCGCTCTCTCCGCCATACAACGCGTTAAGAAAAGACGAGCGCTTCTTGCCAATTGAGCGGCAAGAAGTGCTCGTCTTTTGCATTTGTTTTTGGGGCAGGACGCCCCGCCTCCGCTAGAGTCCCTGGACCGCCACACCCACGAGGTTTGGACCGGTGTGGACAAGAAGCGCGGGGCTGATGTCGGAGCGGACGACCTCCACCGCGTTGGCCACGCGCTCGCACAGGGCCTGCTCCATGCGGTCGTAGAGGTCGGCGTGGGCCGAGGTGCGGCTCGCGGCAAAGCGCACCTTGGGGTGCTTCTCGACGATGGCGGCGATGAGCTTGACCTCGGTGCGATGCGGTACTTGCACAGCCATTTCGTGTGCGCGAGGCTGTTGGCTTTCTGGGCCACAGCAATCACCTTCCCCCTAGTATGATGACCTGAACAATCCTCATGCTAGGGGGAAGGTTTTTGTCGCGTAGCGGAAATTGGCCTCCACCCGCTGAGCGGGTGGCTTTCTATGCCGCGCGTGCCGCGCGGCACGGACTAAAGTCCATGAATAAAAACGAGGAAGGCCACGTCCGGCCTCCCTCGCAAAGGGTCTCTGATTACTCCCACTCATTGGGGACAGACTTAAATGAGTGCTCTTGAAATGCCGGCGCCTGGGGACGTTCTTTTTCTGTCTGCAGTTTGGAACGTTCCTTTTCTGTCGGCAGTTTGGGACGGTCCTTAGAGCTGCAGCGCGCCATGAGCGAAGGCGAAGCGGATCATCCTGTCTTTTGAGTTCTAAGCATAAGCCCCTGTCTCTGAGCAATGACCGGTTCGCATTTGTGCGTATTTGCGTGCGTGGGATTGCGTGAATATGCGTATAGATGCGCCGTTTACGGGACAAAAATGACCGTTTAGCGGTGAGATACGCACAAACACGCACAGACGCGCGTGTTTGTGCGAATATAGAGCTATCCGAAATGCAAGACGTTCTATGACACAGGAGGCACATATGGTAGATTCCAAGCAGGCTCCACTCGACTCCGCGGCAGCCGCAAAAGCAGCGTTCGCTTCGGTCCAGGACAAGCCATTCCCCGATGATATCTTTACGGCTCCCGAGCTTCGTTGGGCTGTGATCGGGTGCGGCGTTATCGCTAACCAGATGGCCCAGTCTCTCGCTCTTGCCGGCCGCAAGCTTGCGGGCGTCGCCAACCGTACGCTGTCCAAGGCTCAGGCTTTTGCAGAGCAGTATGGCATCGAGAAGGTCTATGAATCGGTTGAGGACCTCTACGCCGATCCGGGCATCGACGCCGTCTATATCACCACGCCGCACAACACGCATATCACCTATCTGCGTGACGCGCTGGCCGCCGGCAAGCACGTGCTCTGCGAGAAAGCCATTACCCTCAATTCCGCTGAGCTCGACGAGGCGCGTGCCATCGCCGACGAGCACAACGTGGTCCTTATGGACGCTACCACGGTGCTTCATATGCCCTTGTATCAAGAGCTGCGCCGTCGCATGGATGCCGGCGAGTTTGGTCGCATGAACCTCGCCCAGCTCAACTTTGGTAGCTACAAGGAGTACGGCGATCTGACCAATCGCTTCTACAACCGCAACCTTGCTGGCGGTGCCATGCTCGACATTGGCGTGTATGCCCTGTCCGTCATGCGTCTCTTTATGGCAAGCCAGCCCATTGAGGTCGTTTCGTTGGGCAACACCTGTGAGACCGGTGTTGACGTTGCGGGCGGCATCGTCTGCCGTAATGCCGAGCAGCAGCTGGGTGTTGTGGGCCTCACGCTCCACTCCAAGCAACCCAAGCGCTCGATTATTAGCTTCGATAAGTGCTATATCGAGGTCAACGAGTATCCGCGCGCCGATCACGCGACTATCGTGTGGACTGCGGACGGCCACCGCGAGGAGGTCCACGCCGGCACCGAGGCTTACGCCCTTTGCTATGAGATGGCCGATCTTGAGAAGGCCGTTGCCGGCGACGACTCTAAGCGTGAGCTTCTGGGCTATGCTTCTGATGTTATGGAGCTGATGACCAAGCTACGCGCCGACTGGGGAGTCGTGTACCCCGAGGAGGAGTAAGCGATGCTAGCGGAAGATAGGCTCAACGCGATCGTGTCGATGGTTCAGCAGACCGGCTCGGTTACCGTGCCGGAGCTTGCCGAAGCCCTGGGCGTGACGGCGTCTACCATTCGGCGCGACCTGCAGACGCTCGACCGAGCACACCGTATCGCCAAGGTGCACGGAGGCGCGACAAGTCTGGAGCGCGCGCACGTGACGCGCGACCTAACGCTTAATGAGCGCAGCGACCTCCATAACGACGACAAGGAGCGTATCTGCGCCCGTGCGGCGGCACTTGTGGAGCCCGAGAGCTTTGTATACATCGACTCGGGTTCGACGACGCTCAGGCTCATCGAGCATCTTCCACACCTTGAAGATGTCACCTATGTGACCGATTCCGTGCTCCATGCTCAACGCCTTGCTTTGCGCGGCATGCGTACCGTGGTGCTGGGTGGCGAGCTCAAACCCGAGACCGAGGCGCTCGTTGGCCCCGATGCCTTGGCAACCTTAGACCGCTACAACTTCAACTGTGGCTTTTGGGGCTCTAACGGCATTGCCGCCGAGCAGGGCTTCACGGCGCCCGATATCGAGGAGGCGCAAGTAAAGCGTATCTCGATGCGCCATACGGCCAAGCGCTTCGTAATCTCGGACGCCAGTAAATTTGGCATGGTGGCGCCCGTCAAGTTCGCGGACTTCCGCGATGCAACGATCATCACCGCGGGCGAGGTGCCCGCCAAGTACCGGGCAATGGACAACGTCGTCACGGTCTAGCGGCGGGGCAAGGTCAAAACCATTTAGTTTTCTCAATAGAAAAGCGGCAACGTCCATTACGGGCGTTGCCGCTTTCGTTGTCTGCCGGTTTGTCTAAGTCTGTAACAACTGGACCGTTAAAAGTGGGCTAGGTGTTACAGATCGAGATACTTACGAACCGCGCCGCCCCTTTGTCTCAATCTGTAACATCTGGGACTGATTTTGCCGAGTTACTGTTACAGATTGAGATTATTCCCTTGAGGGGATTCGAATGTCTCGATCTGTAACAGATAGACCGGAAAATGGGTTCTAACTGTTACAGATCGAGACGTTTTGGGACCGCGGCTGAGCCATTGCGGCAAAACCACCATAAAGGTGCTTGTCCCCTTTGTGGTGGTTTAGGGCTCCCAGGGGCAGGGGGCTTCGATGTGGATGTGCTCGCCGGTTACGGGATGCGTAAAGGACACGCTGTGGGCATGGAGCATGAGGCCGCAGGGGCGCGGCGTTCCGTACAGGTCGTCGCCAACCAGGGGATGATGCTCGCTTGCCAGGTGCACGCGAATCTGATGCTTGCGGCCGGTGAGCAGCTCGACATCAATATACGAGCGCGTGGGCAGGCCTCGACGGCTCTTAAGACGCTTGAGCACCTTTACGCGTGTTTGAGACGGCTTGCCGCTGGCGCCGACGCGCATCTTTCGACTGTCGTGACGGTCGCGGGCGATGGGCTTGTCGATGAGCTTTTCGTTCCAGTCGATCTTGCCCTCGGCCAGCGCCAGGTAGTGCTTTTCGAACGCGTGGTCGATGATCATCTGATCAAAGGCGGGCTGCGTCTGCTTGTCGAGTGAGAACAGCACCACGCCGGTGGTGTCACGGTCCAAGCGGTTGAGCGGCTGCATGTCGGTCGCGGCAAAGCCGTCGCCCATCGCCAGCAGCAGGTCGCTGGCGTAGTCGGTGAGCGTGCGCTCGCCGGTGCCATCGCCGTGGACGATTATGCCGGCAGGCTTGTCGATGGCCATGAGCCAGGCGTCGCAGTAGAGGACTTGAGGTTCTTCGTTCACGTGTAAGCCTTTCGGTTAGCTAATTCCCACAAACATGCAGCCCGAGGTCGCCCCGCGTAGGCGGGCGGCGGGCTTGCGACCGGCCTGCGCGGCCTCAACGGCGCGACGGACGCGGGCGACGGCACGGCCCACCTCATCCGTCTCGAGCAGCGTTCCGTCCACCATGAGACGGCGCACGCCGGCGTCGAGCAGCTGTGGAACCTGCGGTGTGAGGTCGATGGGGTAGGCGTCGTACAGGCGAGAGCGGCCGTGGATGTCGGTGCGGACGGGCATGACCTTTCCGTCGATATTCTTGAGCGAGAGCTTACGGGCACGCAGGCGGCAGCTGGCACAATCGTGGATGCAACCGTTGGCAACCTGCAGAATGCAATGCTCGCTTGTCATGACGCGCGGGCGGCCAAAGACGGTGATGCCCAGAGCCGCGGGCGCGGCGGCGCCGAGCGAGACAATCTCGTCGAGCGTGATCTCGGGCGAGAGCCAAAACGCGCCGGCTCCGCGTTCGGCGAGTGCCTCCATGCAGGGCGTGTTGTGCACCGGCAGGCAAGAGCGAATCTCGGCCGTGGCGCCAACCTGGGCGGCCAGGGCAAGCTCAGAGATGTTGCCAATAGCGACCGTGGCGCCAGCAACAACCCATGGGTCAACGCGGACGTGGCCAACGGCGCGGCAGACCTCATCGAGCACGGGTACGATGCCCTGCTCAAACGTATCGGCGGGGGAGAGCTTGGCCGCATCGAGCGCGTCGGTGGTCATGTAGATGCGCGTTGCACCCTCCGCCCGCGCTGCCTCGGCGGCCTCGAGCGAGGTGACGGTGGCGCAGATCTGCGGCTCGTCGCGGTAGTGCTCGGGCGCGGGGCGGGAATCACTGGTGACAATCGCCGGCAGCTCGAGCGTTTTCGCGCGCTCCGCGTACGGCGCCAGAATGGCCTCTTCCAGTGCCTTGCAAGCGGCGGCGCGCACCTTATGTACGGCGGAGAAACCCATGCCACAGCCCTCATCGAGCGCCACCTCAAAGCTCGCAGCCTCAAAGGGAGAGGAACCCATGCGGCCGACGTGCTCAACCAGATCGGACGCCTCGACCGCACGGGTCTTGGCGGCTTCGACAGTAAAGCCCGTGGCCGTGGCCGTAAGCGAAGGGTCGTCGCAGCAGGTGAGTGTGACGGCAAACGGCTCGCCCAGGCGCGCCACGACGGATACATCAACAGCTCGGCGGCGCAGCACATCGCGCTTGAGCGCGGCGCTGGCAGCGTCAATAGCGCGCTGGCTTCGAATCACGCGCACGCGGCAGCCCTCGGGCATGCTACGGGGCACGCGACACTCGATAACATCGCCGGCAGCGGCATCATCGGCGGCGATGGTGGTCAGGAACTGGTCGAACTCATCGTCGTGGCGAAGCTCCAGCAGGTCGCCCTTGCCCACGGGCTCAAACAACTCAATGCGGGCGATGGCGGCGCGGCGACGGCGGTCGTCGGGCTTGAGTCCGCGCACATCGCGGTTGGCCAGGCGGCTGCCGAGCACCGTGCCCACGATCTGGCCGCGGTTGTTGGAGCGCTCGTAACTCATCATCTCGTCACCCGAGGTGCCGTCTTGGTAGGCGTGCGTAAAGTCACGGTTAAAGCAGCGCTTGAGCTGGCGCTGACGGGCGGCTTCCTCGTCCTTAGAGGTCGAAACATCGGCCAGCATATCGTCAATCTGATGACGATACACGTCGACGATGGAATACACGTAATCGGGAGCCTTCATGCGGCCCTCGAGCTTGAGCGATGCGGCGCCGGCGTCATACAGACGGCGAACAAGCTGCGAAGTGTTGGTGTCGCGCGGGCACAGCGCGCGCTCGCGACCGGCAGGGGAGAGCGAGCGGCCGTTCTCGTCGATCAGCTCGTAAGGCAGGCGACAGGGTTGAGCGCACATGCCGCGGTTGGCCGAGCGGCCCGCCATGGCAAAGCTCGAAAGCAGACACAGGCCAGAGTAGCAAAAGCAGATGGCGCCATGGCTAAAGACCTCAAGGTCCACATCGGGCGCGGCATCGTGAATGGCGGCAATCTCGTCGATGGAAAGCTCGCGCGAGAGGGTCACGCGGTCGGCGCCCTGCTCGCGGCACCAAAGGGTTCCGCGGTCGTCGTGGATGTTTGCCTGGGTCGAGATATGCGTCTCGATGCTGGGCATCGTGCGCTTGACCTCAAAGAACAGGCCCCAGTCCTGGATGATGAAGGCGTCGGCGCCCAGCGTGGAGCAGCGATGGATGAGCTGCAGCGCATCGCTCATCTCGGATTCCTTGATGACGATGTTGACCGTGACGTAGACGCGCGAGCCGGCCAGATGCGCGGCGCGGCAGGCCTGCTCAAAGGCCTCGTCGGTAAAGTTGGTGGCCTTGCGGCGGGCGTTGAAGCTGCCCATGCCGCAGTAGATGGCGTCTGCCCCGGCGGCGAGCGCGGCGGCAAAGGGCTCCGGGCCTCCGGCGGGCGCCAAAAGCTCGGGTCTGCGGTTGGTGGTTCGACTGGCGGTTGCGGTCATATCCTGCCTTTCAAAATGCTCAGATACTCAAAAGTATAGTGGTGCCGTCGCGGCAGGCGATGCCCGTGCTCTAAGCGGGATAAAGTCTTCAGCAGCTTGGACTGGCTGCTTCACATGAGAACCGTTCAGCGGTCCGGGGAAACCGTTGGACGATAAAATATTCTCGCAACGTGATAATAATCTTGCATCGCGCGGAAACCTTGAGTACTATCCCAATCAAGCGCGGTGTTCAGACCGAACTGTGCCTCCCGGTGTGAACGCCGCGCTCCCGTTCCCTTTTACTTGTAAGGAGAAAAACATGAGCAAGACCGTCGTGTCTTCCGATAACGCACCCGCAGCCATCGGCCCGTATTCCCCCGGTATCCAGACTGGCAACATGGTGTTCCTGTCCGGCCAGCTGGGCATCGACCCCGCAACCGGTAAGATGCCCGAGGGCGTCGAGGCCCAGGCCAAGCAGTCCCTTGCTAACGTCGAGGCCCTGCTGACCGCTGCCGGCGCCACGTTTGCCGATGTCGTCAAGACCACGGTCTACCTGGCCGACATCGCCGACTTTGCCGCCGTGAACGAGATTTACGCCTCCAAGTTCGAGGCTCCGTTCCCCGCGCGCAGCGCTTTCCAGGTTGCCGCCCTTCCGGCTGGCGGTCTGGTCGAGATCGAGGTTGTCGCCGCTCTCTAAGGTGTTGGTAACAACTAAACATGACATGCAAAAAGACCCTGCAGCGCGTGCGAGCTGCAGGGTCTTTTGTCAAGCGATGCGACAAAAATGATCCGTTTCCCTTCGTCCCCAAGGGATCACGTTTAGCCCTCCTTGCGGACTTTTTGCAGGTAGCGGTACACGCTGGGCTCCGAGATGCCCAACGCGGTGGCAGCGCAGGCCACGGCGCCCTTGAGCATGAACACCCCGTTGCCGTTGAGGTGGCGAATGACGTCCACGCGGTCGCTCTGACCAAGCGACGCTACATCCAGCCCGCGCGCGCTCAGCAACTCGGCAATGCTGCGGTCGATGAGCTCCTGGGTGGACTCCGAAAGGCTTTCGACCTCGATAGGGGCGGGCTCCGTGCGCGTCGGCGCTGCGTCGAAGCACGCCATGAGCTGCTGCGCCATGGCGTTTATGGAGCGTACGGTCGAGAGGTCGGTGTTGACGCAGAGCATACCGACGATCTCGTCATCCTCGCGGATAAAGAACGTCGCGGACTCCAGCGTCTTGCCTCCGGCGCCGCGGCCCTCGTAGCCCGTAATAAACGGCAGGTCGCGATACTTGGGGTCGTGCATGATCTTGAGCGCCAGATCGGTGGCGGGACCGCCGACCTTACGGCCGCTCACAATGCCGTTGCGAATATCGACGATGGCGTGGTCGGGATCCGAGAAATCGTGCAGCACGATCTCGCTGTTCTTACCGAGTATCTGCTCCAGGAAATCGACCATCGGCAAAAAGCGGCGTACGGTCTCGTTCACGGGCAACTCCTTTGGGTGAAATCGGAAATGTTCATAACAATTTTTTCTCATGGTAACACGGTGTCTATTGACTCGCATATTCGCAGGTACATTGCGTAATACAGACGAGCGGTAGGATTTTGGCGGTAAACGGTTGACCAAAAGAAAAGTTAGATGTTATTTTGACCGGACACTTTCCTGACCTGCGGAAATGCATTGTCTCAGCTTAAGAATAGTCTGATAACAAAAAATTATTATTGAGAATGAGAATCATCTTTAATACGATATGCAACGAAGGCACAACCTCAACCCCGCACTGCGTCACAATAGAGCGTTAGATGCGAAAACAACTACTTCGAGGATTGGTGGTCAAATGACCCAGGAGACGGTTACGAACGGCACTGAAGCCCTGTTCACTCGCGAAGGCATGCCTCCCGTTAAGGAAATGATCCCGTGTGCCCTTCAGCACGTACTGGCATCGTTTGCCGGCATCATTACCCCGGCGGTCATCATGGCCGGCGTCTACGGCTTTAATAGCCAGCAGAGCACCGACATCATCCAGGTCGCGCTCATTCTTTCGGCGATCGATACGGCCCTTCAGGCCTTCGCTCCCTTCCGTCGCATCGGCGGCGGCCTGCCCATCGTCATGGGCGTTTCGTTCGCGTTCCTGCCGGCCCTGCAGGCTATGGGTGCCTCGGGCTTTAGCTTTGGTGCACTGCTGGGCGGCGAGATTGTCGGCGGTGCCGTCGCGGTCCTCTTTGGTCTGGCCTACAGCAAGATTAAGTGGCTGTTCCCGCCCGTCGTGACCGGTACGGTCATCTTCTCCATTGGCGTCTCTCTCTATCCCACGGCCGTCAAGTACATGGCCGGCGGCATGGGCACGCCGCTGTGGGGCACCCCGCAGGCCTGGTACGTCGCTCTTATCACCTTCGCCGTGGTCTTTGCGCTCGCCAACTTTGGCAAGGGCACGCTCAAGCTGGGATCCGTGTTCTTTGGCATGATCGTTGGCATGATCGTCTCCATCCCCTTTGGCATGATCGACTTCTCAAGCGTCGCCACCGCTCAGGTCTTCGCCCTTCCCAAGCTCATGCCCTATGCGCTCGAGTTTGATCCCGAGGTCTGCATTACCCTCGCCGTCGTGTTCCCCATGGTTGCCATTCAGGTTATCGGCGACGTCTCCGCCGCCTGCCTGGGCTCCATCGACCGTATGCCCACCGAGCGCGAGCTCTCCGGCGCTATCGTGTCCCAGGGCCTCACCTCTATGGTCGGCGGCCTGCTGGGCGGTCTTCCCACCAGCGCCCTTGGCCAGAACGTGGGCATCATCTGCTCCAACAAGGTCGTCAACAAGTGGGTCTTTGTGATCATCGCGGCCGTCTTTGCCATCGCCGGTCTGTTCCCGCAGCTCTCTGCCGTCCTTTCCGCTATCCCGCAGCCCGTCATCGGCGGCGCGACCGTCGGCGTCTTTGGCACCATCACCATGAACGGCGTGCGCATGTTCACCCGCGAGGGCCTCACGCAGCGCACTACCACCATCGTCGGTACCTCCGTCGTCTTTGGCCTGGGTATCTGGATGGCCAGCGGTTGCCTTGCCGGCGAGGGTATGCCCGCCTGGGTATCCACCGTCATCGGCTCCAATGCCGTAACCCCCACCGCCATTATGGCCATTGTCCTTAACCTGATCCTTCCGCAGACGCCGGTCGTGGCTCAGCACATCGATGCTGCCAAGGACGCTGCCGTGGATCTGGTCTTGCCCGAGAGCAAGAAGTAACCAATTCGGTGCTATTCGTCGGCGGGCGCATCGCCTCGTCCGCCGACGTCATGCGGCGCCAAGCCGCACTTCAAAGGGTTTGTCCCTTTGGTGAAGCGTTGACGGGAGAGGGCCCGTTTCCGGTGTAGGCCGGCGCTTCGCACTCCGCCATGTCAGAGGTGTCAAACCCCGCCCCTGATGTTGAAGGGAGCATTCATGCTTCTGGTCGCTAACGGTTCCGTTTTTACCCGCAACGCTCAGACCCCGTTCATTCCCAACGGCGCGGTCGCCATTGACGGAGATACGATCGTCGAAGTAGGCCCCGAGTGCGAGCTCAAGGCCAAGTACCCGGATGCCGAGTACGTCGACGCCCAGGGCAACCTCATCATGCCCGGACTCATCAACTGCCACACCCACATCTACTCGGGTCTGGCCCGCGGCCTTGCCATTAAGGGCTGCAACCCCACCAACTTCCTGGAGAATCTTGAGCAGCAGTGGTGGAAGATCGACGACAACCTGACGCTCGACGGCACCAAGGCCAGCGCCTATGCCACGATTCTTGACTCCATCCGCGATGGCGTCACCACGATCTTCGATCACCACGCGAGCTTCTGCGAGATCCCGGGAAGCCTCTTTACCATTAAGGACGCCGCTCAGGAGCTGGGCATGCGGTCGTGCCTGTGCTACGAGGTCTCCGACCGCCGTGGCCAGGAAAAATGCGACCAGGCCATTGCCGAGAACGCCGAGTTTGCCCAGTGGGCCGCCAAGGAGCGTCGCGATAACGACAACCACATGATCGCCGCCATGTTTGGCGGTCACGCCACCTTTACGCTGTCGGACGAGACCATGGATAAGATGGCCGAGGCCAACAACGGCCTGACCGGCTTCCACATCCATGTGTGCGAGGGCATGAACGACGTGTGGGACTCCCGCCTCAACCGCGGTGGCATCAGCCCCGTCGAGCGCCTGCTGCAGCACAACCTGCTGGGTCCCGACACCATGCTCGGCCACTGCATCCACGTGACGCCCGCCGAGATGGATATCGTCAAGGAGTCCGGCACCTGGCTGGTCAACAACCCCGAATCCAATATGGGCAACGCCGTGGGCTGCGCTCCCGTGCTCGAGTTCTTCCGCCGCGGCATCCCCGTGTGCATGGGCACCGACGCCTACACCCACGATATGCTCGAGAGCCTCAAGGTCTTCCTGATCATTCAGCGCCACAACGCCGCCATGCCCAACGTGGGCTGGTGCGAGGCCATGACCATGCTGTTCGAGAACAACGCCAAGATGGCGAGCAAGTACTTCGATCGCAAGCTCGGCGTGCTCGAGGCCGGCGCTGCCGCCGACGTCATCGTCATGGACTACAAGCCCTTTACGCCGCTGAGCGAGGAGAATATCGACGGCCACATGCTCTTTGGCATGATGGGCAAAAACTGCCGCACTACCATCATCAACGGCCGCGTCCTGTACAAGGATCGCGAGTTCGTTGGCATTGATGAGGACAAGATCAACGCGTGGACCATGGCCGAGTCCAAGAAGCTCTGGAGCACGCTCAACGATCGCACCTACTAATTACAAGTAGATTCGCGCGCGTCGGATGTTTCGCCGCATCCGACGCGCGTATAGGCGACCTCCGCGGGGTCGCCGGCGCTGTGCTAGCGCTACACCGTATTTGCGCCCGCCGCGCGGTCTCGCCGGGCGTTACAGAGAGGAGCTCACTATGAGCGACATCATGAGGCCGATCCCGTTTTCGCAGCTGATGAACTGGATCATCGAGGAGCACAAGACCCAGGACGCCATCTTTGGCGTGCGCAAGATGGTCACGACCAACCAGGAGGGTGCGCTTCCCATTTTTGACGAGCGCATCGAGACTCCGTTTGGCCCGGCCGCCGGTCCCAATACGCAGCTTGCCCAGAACATCGTGGCATCCTATGTGGCTGGTTCCCGCTTCTTTGAGCTCAAGACCGTCCAGGTTATGGACGGCGAGGAGCTCTCCAAGTGCGTCAACAAGCCCTGCATCGTGGCGCAGGACGAGTGCTACAACTGCGAGTGGTCGACCGAGCTCGAGGTTCCGCAGGCCTTTGCCGAGTACGTGAAGGCATGGTTTGCCTGCCACCTGATTGCCCGCGAATACGGCCTGGGCAGCCCGGACGGCTTTGTCTTCAACATGTCGGTGGGCTATGACCTCGAGGGCATCAAGAGCCCCAAGGTCGACGCCTACATCGAGGGCATGAAGGACGCCAGCGGCTCCGAGGTTTGGGACGAGTGCCGCACGTGGGCGCTCGCTAACCTGGACAAGTTTGAGCATGTCGACGCTGCGTTTGTCGAGTCCATCCCGGCGCGCGTCTCCAACTCCATCACCGAGTCTACCCTGCACGGCTGCCCGCCGGCGGAGATCGAGCGCATCGCGACCTACCTCATCACCGAGAAGGGCCTCAATACCTACATCAAGTGCAACCCCACGCTGCTGGGCTATGAGTTTGCCCGTCAGCGCCTCAACGAGCTGGGCTTTGACTACATCGTCTTCGATGACACGCACTTCCGCGAGGATCTGCAGTGGGCCGATGCCGTGCCCATGTTCGAGCGCCTGATTGCCCTGTGCGCCGAGCGCGGCCTGGAGTTTGGCGTCAAGCTGACCAACACGTTCCCCGTCGACGTGACGAGGAACGAGCTGCCCTCCACCGAGATGTACATGTCGGGCCGTTCGCTGTTCTCGCTGACCATCGAGGCCGCCCGTCGCATTACCGAGCAGTTCGATGGCAAGCTGCGCATCAGCTACTCCGGCGGTGCCACGGTCTACAACATCCGCGCCCTGTACGATGCCGGCATTTGGCCCGTTACCCTGGCGACCGACGTGCTCAAGCCCGGTGGCTACGAGCGCTTTAGCCAGATGGCCGGCGAGTTTGCCGACCTGGATGGCAAGCCGTTTGCGGGCGTCTCGCTCGAGGCCGTGACTGCGATCCAGACCGACTCGCTCACCAATCCGCTCTACAAGAAGCCGTTGCGTCCGCTGCCCGACCGCAAGGTCGCCGGCAAGAGCCCGCTTTCCGACTGCTTTACCACGCCGTGCCGCACGAGCTGCCCCATCCAGCAGGATATTCCCGCCTACCTGGCGGCTGTTGACGAGGGCCGCTACGAGGATGCACTCAACATTATCATCGAACGTAACGCCCTGCCGTTCATTACCGGCACCATCTGCCCGCATCCCTGCGGCCGTGCCTGCGAGCGTGCATTCTACGAGCCCGAGGGCGCCCAGATCCGCGCCAGCAAGCTCAAAGCCGCCCGCGAGGCCATGACCGCCGTGCTGCCCAAGCTGCGCGCCCAGGCCATCGCCAACGACGGCGAGCGCAACGTTGCCGTTATCGGCGGCGGCCCGGCCGGCCTGGCGACGGCGTTCTTCCTGACGCGTGCCGGCGTGCCCGTCACCATCTTCGAGGCTCGCGACTCGCTCGGCGGCGTGGTCCGTCACGTCATCCCCGAGTTCCGTATCGCCAGCGACGATATCTCCCACGATGCCGAGCTCTGCCTGGCCTTTGGCGCCAAGGTTCAGCTCAACGCCCGCGTGGAGTCCATTGACGAGCTCAAGGCCCAGGGCTTTACCGATGTGGTCGTGGCAACCGGTGCCTGGATGCCCGGCTCTGCGGGCCTGGGCGAGGGCGCCGAGCTCGACGTGCTGGAGTTCCTCGAGGCCGCCAAGAAGGGCGAGAAGCTCGAGCTGGGCGAGGACGTCGTGGTCATTGGCGCCGGCAACACCGCCATGGACGCGGTCCGCGTGGCCAAGCGCCTGGCTGGCGTGAAGAACGTGCGCCTGGTGTATCGCCGTACCAAGAAGCAGATGCCCGCCGACGAGGAAGAGCTCGATCTTGCTCTTGCCGACGGCGTTGAGTTCTGCGAGCTGCTGGCGCCCAAGGCGCTCAACGGCGCCGTGCTGACCTGCGATGTTATGGAGCTTGGCGAGCCGGATGCAAGCGGTCGTCGCAGCCCCGTCGCCACGGGCGAGACCGTCGAGCTTCCCGCCACCACGGTGATCTGCGCCGTGGGCGAGGGCATCGATGCCAGCCTGTACGACGCCGCGGGCGTCGAGCACGACCGTCGCGGCCGCCTTGCCGCCACCTCCACCGGCGTCGAGGGCGTCTGGGCTGCAGGTGACTGCCGTCGCGGTCCGGCCACCGTGGTCGAGGCTATCGCCGATGCCGCCGAGGTCGCCCGTGCCATCGCTGGCGTGGACTTTAACAAGTACGCCGACTGCAACGAGCAGGCCGGCCGCGAGGACACCTGCTACGAGCGCAAGGGGACGCTCTGCCGCGATAAGCGCAACTGCACCAAGACCCGCTGCCTGGGCTGCGGCTCGGTGTGCGAGGTCTGCTGCGACGTGTGCCCCAACCGCGCCAACGTGGCAATTAAGGTGCCGGGCCTGGCCAAGCATCAGGTGGTACATGTCGACGGCATGTGCAACGAGTGCGGCAACTGCGCTGTGTTCTGCCCCTACCAGGAGGGTCGTCCCTACAAGGACAAGCTCACCCTGTTCTGGAGCGAGCAGGACATGGAGAACTCCGAGAACGAGGGCTTCCTGGCCGTGGACGAGGACCACTTTAAGGTCCGCGTCGCCGGCACGGTCCGCACCGTCTCGGTCGATGCCGTCAACACCGGCCTTCCCGAGGCCGTCCGCCTGACCATCAAGGCCGTGCGCGACAGCTATCCGTATCTTCTTAAGAAATAGGCGAGTCTCTTATGGCCAAATCCATTCAACATAACGTGGCCTACGTTGCCTGCGGAAGCGGTTGCGCCTCCGCAGGCGGCGACGCCCGCTGCAGCGAAGGCTGCATTGGCTGTGGCGCCTGCGTCACGGCCTGCCCCCACGGTGCCATTGCACTGGTCGATGGCATCGCCCGCGTGGATCGCTCAAAGTGCACGGGTTGTGGCCTGTGCGGCATGGCGTGCCCACAGCGCGTGATTGCCTTCGTTCCCGGCTACCAGAACATCCTGGTGCGCTGCAACAACACCGATAAGGGCGCCATTGCGCGCAAGATTTGCGACACGAGCTGCATCGGTTGCGGCATGTGCGCCAAAAAGTGTCCTGCCGGCGCTATCCGTATCGAGGACAACTGCGCCCATATCGACGGCGCGGACTGCCTGTCGTGCGGCATGTGCGCCGTCGTCTGCCCGCACGGTGCCATCCACGACCGCACCGGCATCGCCGCCGGCGTGTAGAAGGGAATCACCATGGCACAGGAATTCACTTTTACCGTTAACGGCGTCGAGCGCACGACGACTCAGAACAAGCCGCTGCTCCGCTACTTGCGCGACGACCTGCATATCCACTCCGCCAAGGACGGCTGCTCCGAGGGCGCCTGCGGCACCTGCACCATCCATGTGGACGGTGCGGCCGTGAAGGCGTGCGTTCTGACCACCGCTCTTGCCGCCGGCCGCAACATCGTGACCGTCGAGGGCCTGCCCCAGGACGTGCGCGAGGCCTTTGTGTACGCCTTTGGCGCCGTGGGTGCCGTGCAGTGCGGTTTTTGCATCCCCGGCATGGTCATGGCGGGTGCGGCGCTCATCGCCGAGGACCCCGAGCCCACCGAGGAGCAGATCAAGTACGCCATCCGCGGCAACGTCTGCCGCTGCACCGGCTACAAGAAGATTATCGAGGGCATTTCGCTGGCCGCTGCGGTGCTCCGCGGCGAAAAGCGGATCGACGAGGGCCTGGAGCGCGGCGACGACTACGGTGTGGGCAAGCGCGCCTTCCGTATCGACGTGCGCAAGAAGGTGCTCGGCGAGGGCAAATACCCCGATGACATCGACGAGCTCGATCAACCGGGTCTGACCTACGCCAGCGCCGTGCGCTCCAAGTACCCGCGCGCCCGTGTGCTCTCCATCGACACCTCCAAGGCCGAGGCCCTGCCCGGCGTGGTGGGTATCCTACGCGCCGAGGACGTGCCGGTCAACCAGGTCGGCCACCTTATCCAGGACTGGGACGTCATGATCGCGGTGGGCGATATCACCCGCTGCGTGGGCGATGCCATCGTGCTGGTGGTCGCCGAGGACGAGGCGACGCTCGAGAAGGCCAAGAAGCTCGTAAAGATCGATTACGAGCCGCTGGAGCCCGTGCGTAACATTGTCGAGGCCAGGGCTGCCGACGCCCCGCGCCTGCACGACAGCTTCTTTGCCTTTGGCAACACGGTAGAGCTCAAGGACAACGTGTGCCAGAGCCGCCATGTGACGCGCGGCGACGCCGCCAAGGCGTTGGCGGAGAGCGCATTTACCGTGACGCAGCGCTTTACCACGCCCTTTACCGAGCATGCCTTCTTGGAGCCCGAGTGCGCCGTCGCCTTCCCGTACAAGAACGGCGTCAAGGTGCAGTCGACCGACCAGGGTGCCTACGATACGCGCAAAGAGTGCGCCCACATGTTTGGCTGGGATAGCGAACCCGAGCGTGTGGTCGTCGAGACCATGCTCGTGGGTGGCGGCTTTGGTGGTAAGGAGGACGTTTCGGTCCAGCACCTGGCCGCGCTCGCCGCATATAAGTTCCAGCGTCCTGTGAAGTGCAAGCTCACGCGTGCCGAGTCGCTCGCTTTCCATCCCAAGCGTCATGCGATGGACGGCACCTTTACGCTGGGCTGCGATGCCGAGGGCATCTTTACCGGTCTGGATTGCGAGATCAACTTTGATACCGGCGCCTACGCGTCGCTGTGCGGCCCGGTGCTCGAGCGCGCCTGCACGCATGCCGTCGGCCCCTACAAGTACCAGAACACCGACATTCGCGGCTTTGGCTACTACACCAACAACCCGCCCGCCGGCGCGTACCGCGGCTTTGGCGTTTGCCAGTCCGAGTTTGCACTCGAGAGCCTAATCGACCTGCTGGCAGAGAAGGTTGGCCTGGACCCGTGGGAGATTCGTTACCGAAACGCCATCGAGCCGGGTGAGGTTTTGCCCAACGGCCAGATCGCCGATTGCTCCACGGCGCTTAAGGAGACGCTGCTCGAGGTCAAGGATGCCTACTATGCGCATCCCGGACACGCCGGTATCGCCTGCGCCATGAAGAACGCCGGCGTGGGCGTGGGCCTGCCCGATGCCGGCCGCTGCAAGATTCGCGTCGAGGGTGGCCGCGCCGTGGTCTACGCCGCCACGTCCGACATCGGCCAGGGCTGCAACACGGTCTTTTTGCAGGACGTTGCCGAGGCATGCGGTCTGCCGCTGAGCTGCATCGCCAACGGCGAGTGCTCCACCGAGAACGCTCCCGACTCCGGCACCACGTCTGGTTCGCGCCAGACAGTCGTGACCGGCGAGGCCGTGCGCGGCGCCGCCTTCCTGCTGCGCGACGCCATGGTTGGCATCGAGGCCGGCAAGCCTGCGCCTACCGCCCCGGTGAGCGCGCACGGCGACGGCGTCAAGATCGAGTATGACGACGGTCGCGCCTACCAGCTGCGCACACAGGAACTCGTCGCCGGCCAGGGTATGCATCCTCAGGACCCTGCGGCCACCATCAAGGCGCTCGAGGGATGCGAGTTTGGCTACGTGTATCTGGAGCCGACCGACAAGCTGGGCGCCGATGTTCCCAACCCCAAGAGCCACATCTGCTACGGCTTTGCCACACATGTGGTCATTCTGGACGATGACGGTCGTGTAAGCGAGGTCTATGCCGCGCACGATTCCGGCAAGGTGGTCAACCCCATCTCCATCCAGGGTCAGATCGAAGGCGGCGTGCTCATGGGTATGGGCTATGCGCTTACCGAGGACTGGCCGCTCAAGGACTGCGTGCCCCAGGCAAGGTACGGCACGCTCGGGCTGTTCCGTGCGCCCGAGATTCCGGATATCCACGCCATCTACGTGGAGAAGGACGAACTGCTGCCCGTGGCATACGGCGGCAAGGGCATCGGCGAGATTGCAACGATCCCCACGGCGCCCGCCGTGCAGAACGCCTATCGCGCATTCGACGGCAAGCTGCGTCCGGATCTGCCCATGGTGGATACGCCGTACAGCCGCGCTCGTCACCGCGGGTAGAGTAGAGCGCGGACGACCATTGCTGACTGCCGTTTGCGCTTGCCATCAACTGTATAAGCTGCGCCTTTGGCCCCAGCTCCATCGTGAGCCGGGGCCTTTTGCTTAGAGCGGAAACTGCGTCCCGGAATTGGCGCTCAGAATGGGATGCGCTTTCCGGTTGGAGCTTCAAACGGAAAGTGCATCCCGGAATCCGCGCCTGGAATGGGACACACTTTCCGGAACAGCCCTCAACCGGAAACTGCAACCCGGAATCGATGCTCAGAATGGGATGCGCTTTCCGAATCGTCTTCAGGCGGAAATTGCATCCCATTCTGAGTCTTCATTCTGGGACACGCTTTCCGCAAGGAGCTTCGTCGGGAAAGCGCATCCCATTCCGAGCGCCTATTCCGGGACGCGCTTTCCGGTTGTCGTTCACTTGGAAATTGCGCCCCATTCTGAGCATCGATTCCGGGATGCAGTTTCCGCTGGGCATGCCATCTGGAAAGCGCATCCCATTTTGAGCGCTCAATCTGGGACATGGTTTCCGCGGGTGCTGCCAACCGGAAAGTGTGTCCCGGTTTGGTAGGCAGGCGAGCATAAGCTCAGTAGCCCCTACAGCTCAATATCGTTGAGCCATGTCGGTAGCGCGGTCTGCCGGATGCCTGCCGTCTGCAGCTTTTTGGCGAGCGTTCCTGCCGAGCGGACCTCGTTCATGGTAAAGCGCAGCAGAGGGTGACCGTAGAGCGATAGGTGCGCCTCGCGCTGTCGTTCGGCGACGAGCGCCTCGGCGGTGGTGCGTCCGGCCAGCATGGTCTGGTCGGTATATTTGATGAGCCCGTCGAGCTCGCCCAGCGTGAGTTCCCGCGCCTGGCGCTCCCAGGCAAAGTCCGTTCGTATGGGCTTGGCCGAATCGAAGGGGTCCGTCAGCTCGTATTGAAGCCAATCGGGCGCAAAGCCCGTCTCGATCATGACGGCTCGGGCGACCGATTCCCCGCCGCTCTCGGCGCGGGCGTCGGCATATCGAAGCGTTGTGAGAGCAGTACGAATTGCACGACCATTGCGGGCAGTCGCTCGTTGCTCAACGGCCTCCATCAGCTGTTCCCGTGCAAGGCCGAGCTTTAAAATCGCCGAATCGGCAATGGGCATGCCGTCGGCAAAACCAGTTTGCAGCAGGCAATCTGTGACCGTTTGGATTGGCGGCGTTACCGATATGCCGGCTCTGCGTATTGCTCCGGCCGGCTCAATCTGGTGCCGCTGAATATGTGCGCCCGGACGAGCCGACGGCTTTGTCGAGCTGCAAACATGCACGACGTTCAGGTGTCGCCACGAGACCTCGAGCCCCAGCAGACAGGCGGCCGAAAACGAGCAGAACGTCCAATCGGGGTGGATGATCACAAGGGCGCGGATAATCTCGCAATGGCGTTGCGCTCGGTTGAGCTCTTTCCAGCGTGGCTTGCGCGCGAACATGCCCGGCATGGGGGAGACGACCGTGCCGCCGATGCGCCGAAGGAGCGCTTTTCGGATCGCCGTGCTCGGGGGAATTAGACAGCGCCCCTCTTGTTCGGCTTGAGTGAGCAGTTGGTCGATGAGCTGGTCATTGCAATGGGTCATGAGCTACCGCCTCCTTTTGGGTAGCAAAAACGTATCAGCTGGAACTTGCCGCTCAGCTGACCAAAAGCTGACCAAAATCTAACCATGCAGGTAGATGACCTGCTTTTGGCGACATATTTCTTGTTTGAATCGGTGGGCGGTAATCGGCGACCGTGAACGGTAGCGAGTTATGAAGACTGGGTAAGTTTCAGGACGTGTACTTTTTAGAAAAATGGTTGTTTATCTGCTATTTTGCAGCTCTGGATTGCGCGTTTGAGGACGTGTGATGTGAGCGGTTGATCGGATTTCAACCGGAAACTGCGTCCCAGAATTCGGCTCCAGAGTGGGAGGCCGTTTCCGAATCGGCCCTCAAACGGAAACTGCGTCCCGGATTCGACGCTCAGAACGGGATGCCGTTTCCGGCTGAGTCTTCGAGTGAAAAGCGCGCCTCAGAATTCGGGGCCTGCGATATCGGTATAGTCCATTTACCGATGCTTGTCTCAGTTTAATTGGGCGGGTAGAATAAAGTCGACGGCAGCCCAAGTAGTGAAGAGCTGGGCAGCGCCGTTGCTTGGTCAAGAGGTCAGTGCCTTAATGGCAGCGACTTGTTAGGCTTCGAATGCTGCTTGAGTGCCTCGGAAAGTTCGATAAGCGCCGTGAAGGGCAAGACCAAAGCAACCAAGAGCTCTACGAGCTCTGATGGGCCCGGGATGACCGCTGATTCAAGTCACCGGGCCTAAATCTTTTTCATGCATTTGAATAGAGCGGGCGACTCCCTTGGGGCCGTCTGTGTGGCGAGTGCCTGGCGCATGGCATTGCGTCCCGCTTTCATGTCCGCGCGAGCGCCTATCCTTACGGCAATGTAGCCGCCTATGTAGCAAGCGGCAGGCAACGGAGAAAGGCCCTAACCGTGTCAGCTGAAAAGACGCCGTGTATCTCGGCTATCGATACGACGAACTTTGCGCGCCAGATTGTGCTGGACTTTGAGTTTGCGCCGGTGCCAAAGCAGCGCCAGCGCCGTGGACTGCGCAATGAGATTATCGAGGTTGGCGCTGTCAAGCTCGATTACCACGGCAACGTTATGGGCGAGTTCTCGCAGTTTGTGCAGACGGAATTTACCGAAGGCGTTGCATTCCCCGTCCGCGAGCTCACAGGGATATCGGCCGTGGACACCGCGATGGCCGATCCGCTCTATGTGGTGATCAAAAGGCTCAGCGATTGGATTGGTCGCTACTCCGCCCAGGTGGTTTGCTGGAGCGGGACGGACCGTCGACAGCTTTTGACCGAGTGTCAGGCAAAGCACATCGACCTTTCCGCATTTCCTACGGACTGGGCCGACCTGCAGGCGTTTTACACCTCGATTATGGACGTGGGCAGCCACGGGCGCGTCTCGTTGGGCGACGCGGCAACGTGGTTTGGCATCGAGTTCGACGAGTCGACGGGCCATGCCCACAGTGCCCTAGCCGATGCGCGCGTAACCGCCAAGTTACTCAAGCAGATGATGGACGGGGACTATCGCGTGAGCCCGCGCGCCCAGGAAGTCCGCCAGCGGTGGGGGATGGGCGAGCGAGCTCAGACGCCCCTTTCCAGCAAGTGCCCCGAGCTGGGCGACCTGCTGCTGAAGCTGAAGGCGGAGGGGAGGTAGGTAGATTGTGGAGACCTGACTCTGCATCAAATTCGGCGTGGAGCAAGGTCAGATCAAAATGAGCCATACGAGCTGCTGGTGCAATATGCCCCTAGCATAATTGGGTAAAAAGTGTTTGCTATTTTCTTTGGAAAGAGGAGCGTATGAACTCAGCGCTAGAAGGTCTTTTGGAAAGGCTGCCCGAGTCGCCTACTCCGCTGACGCAGGACAATCGACGTAATATTGCAACTAATATTCCCGTTCCAAACGACTACGAGGTCTTATGGGCTGATATCCAAAGCTTTGGCGGCTATCCAGCCGGGGTGGTTGTTACGGATAAATGTCTTATCGTCAAGTCGACTAAAGAAGCGGTCAGGGAGCGGGCTAAAGACATCAAAGCCAATAACAAGAACCTTGAAAAGAAGGACCGCGCTCCTGTCCCTAAAGATCTCTACAGAATCATTCCCTGGGAATACTTTTCTCCCGATGAGTATTGCGTTGATGCAATTTCGAAGGATAGTTTTGTCTTGCGGTCTGGAGGCATGGAGGTTGCAAGGTTTGCCAGCCCCGAATTCTGCGACGCTCTCAACAAATTAAGTCGCGACTATAAGGAAAGGCGGAGGGCTGCCGAGGAGATTCTGAAGAATGCTTCTTTCAGCGCTATAAACGCTTTGAATTCTGAAGCCGTCATGTTTAATGCGGCGTACGGCTCAGGTCAAACTAAGACGGGACACGGAATATACGCCGAAGAAGCTGGTACACTTCTGGACGTATTTAACGGAGAAAGTTCAACGGTTGTCGGAAGAGATAACGCAAAAAACGGCCCCGATAAAATTGTCAATGCAGCTCCTGTCCAGTGCAAATATTGTCGCACTGCCAGTGCTTCTGTTGACGCTTGCTTTCAGCTTGATTCTGCTGGGAAAAAAGTATTTAGGTATCTCGATCTCTCGGGCAATCCGATGAAGATCGAGGTCCCTTCAGATCAATACGCGGCAGCGGTTGAGAAAATGAAGACGAAGATTGCGGCCGGACAAGTTCCCAACGTGGATGATCCTTGTGCTGCGTATGACATCATTAGAAAAGGACGCCTGTCATACTCTCAGGCTTTGAATTTGGCAAAGGCCGGAACAATAGAGTCCATTTCTTTTGACGCCGCTACGGGAGCCGTTGCCTGCGCATCCGCCTTTGGAATTTCTGCGGTTGTAACGTTTGCGCAGGTATTTTGGAAAACTAAAAATGCCAGAGTGGCAGCAAAAAGTGCGCTTTGGACGGGATTGAGAGTATATGGACTGAGTTTCACAGGGAGCATCCTTGCATCTCAAATCGCAAGAACAAACGCACCAAACGTCCTCCAGCCACTTGCCGTTGGTCTTGCAAATAATCTCGACAAGAGCGTGGTTCAAGGCTTCGTTAATTCCTTTAGGGCACTTGCCGGCAAAAAGGCTATTTACGGTTCCGCCGCTCAGAAGAGTTTCGTAAAGTTTATTGGCTCAAACGCTATGGCTGAAGGTGTCATGTTCATAGTGTTCGCCGTTCCGGATACGCTTAATAGAATAACCGACAGGATGTCGACGGCTCAGTACGCAAAGAATATGTTTGCGCTTGTTGCATCATTTGCGGGGTCCATAGGCGCAACCGCTGCAGCAGGTGCAGTGCTTTGCGGAAGCTTTGGGGAGCGTGTGAATAAAAATATAGGAAAAGCTGTTGGCCTTAGTGCTGGGTTAGTTGGCGGGGGGCTTTGCGGTGGCGTGGCAAAAATGGTCGGAAACCTATTCAAAGAGGATGACTGTATTTTGACGGGAAGGCTGGTCAATGCAGTGCTAACCAGTGCGTTATTTGAGCACATGTTGTCGTCGGAAGAACAAGAGGCATTGTTTGACGATCTTGGAGCCAGTAAAAAGGAACTATCACGGCTTCAGAGAGATTTGCTTGGATCTAGCTCCCAATCTAAGGATATCTTGCTGTTTCTCGAGCCGAAAATTGAGAAAGCTAAGAGCGGCAGGGCGAGAGTGTCTTTTCGGGATGAGCTTAACATGGAGAGCGAAATGGCTGATTTGATTGTTCGGGATGTGGTTCTCGATGAGATGTGATTGTTGCGGACGCAGGAAAGGCTTTTTTGAGTCTTTTGCGGTCGTCAAAAATGGCGATTTGGCATTAAACCTATGCGCTAGGTGTAATGACCTTGCATATAAAACACGCGATGCTGCAGCTGAGCACGATCGCGAAAAGTTTGATTTGGCAACGCGGGAGTGGCAAAACGCCTCGAAGCATGTGTCTAAAGACTTTGGGATATGGCAGGACCATTTTATTGCGACTGTTTGGAATAGGTTTAATGACTAGCCTGCAAGAGGGTCGGCCGACGGATTGCTCTGTGAGATTGCAAAAATCGGGCTCATGCTTAAGTGGGGCAGCCGACTCGTCATTTTCACAAATTCGCATTAACCTCGCACCGCAAATCGGCGAATCCATGAAAGTCTTATCGGAAACAATAGCAAGAGTTAAAGTCCCAAGGATTGTAATACCGAGCGAAGTCTTCGCCCCGTATCGCGAGCTCCAAAATTGTCTGGCCGCTCAAAGAGACTCTTTCTTTGACACATCGAGTGCCGTTCACGAGGCGCTTAAGCCCTTAACGACTGCTCTTTCTGAGGCCATTAATCAAATCAATTGGCAATCGCTAGGGCCGCGTTTTGAGAATTTCAGATGGGATTGTTACAAAGACGGTGCTGCTTGTTGGGGAAGATATGGGTGGCCTATTTCCTATCTGCCGTTTTCAGATGTTTGTGATCCACCTTCCACGTTTCAGGAGGCCAACGCTCTCTACTCGAGCATTTTGACCGATGATGAAATGTGTAAGCTATTAAAGGAGCTTGAGCAGGGCGTTAGGAAAAAGCGCGATTTGCAAGAGTGCGTTGAGCTTTTTCGGCAACGCCATTACAAGCCCTGCGCCATGATGCTTTGCAGCTTGATAGAGGGTCAGTTGATACTTGAGATGCCCAAGGGGGAAAAGAGGCGAAATGGCAAAGCCGCTTTAGAAAAAGCGAAGCGGGATGTTGATTGCTTTGAAAGTGATGCAATGTCTCTGGTTTGGCTTAATAATTGCCTAACTGTGTATGATTACTTTTTCCACAATGCAAACAACTTCAATCGCGATATCGAAGGCGAACTCAACCGAAATTTTCTGATGCACGGGATGATGTACAAGCCGGTAAGAAAACAGACATGCAAGAAGCTGTTCCTTTTGCTCCATTCTTCATCAGCGGTCTTCGAAATGTTGAAGTGCTAGGTCGGAAAGCTCGTTTGCAACTAAGCTATTCGAATGAGAGGCGACCGCATTTTGAGCGTCTCACACTCTTTGCGCATAGGTGCAATATATCGAACTCTGTTTGAGTCTTGAACCTGAATTGTTGTTCAACAATTTGTACTGTACCTGCGGCGCGAGAATAGCTACCGCTCATCGTTAATATGCCGAGCTTGGCAATAAAAAATACGGAACCGAATATAATTCAAGATAAGGTTATGGGGTTGCTGGCTTCATTTCGGGTAGCCAAACAACAGAATGGCTAAGATAACGAGGGTATTGTGAACAGTAGTCAAAGGGTGTCGTTCGCTGATCTATTTAACTCTCATTCTTGCGTAGGAAATGACATCCATTTCTCTTTCCCAAATATGGGTGAGGTTGAAATTACGTCGATTACGCGGGCGAACTTGTCTTTACTGCGCAGGGCTCGAACAAAGGGATGCCCGGGCCTAATTGTCAGCTGCCCTGATTTCGAAAGAGAAGCCATTGCTATTGTGCTCTTGGCGGCGCTGGAGAACTTGATGACTGGTGGGCCTCGCCAAGGACTTCATAAGGTTCAGGTTGGCGATAAGGTCGCGATCGGAAACTGTGTCGTCAAGATTACCTCGATTGACGAAAAAACAGTCAGATTTTCTTCTCAAGATGAATCGCTTGGCCTCAGCAGAGAGGTGAGGGAGTTTCCGCTTGCCCACAACGCTTCCGCTGCCGCGGAACTCTCGTTGACGCGAAGCACGAAAAAACGCAAGCGTAATTCATTGCTTAGAGAAGAAGAGCTCTATCAGTCGCTTGCCCCAACACTCAGAGACATTTTGAATCAATGCGGCAGAACCGTTCAACCAGTTGGTTACGTTACCTCTCCATCCCAATACGCGAATGATGCACCGACTGCCATCTGTAAAGGCAAAGTGCGTATAGGGGGCCGGGAATACGACCTGAATGAAGCAATGCCAGTGGCTTACGTTGACCAAAACGGCGAGGAACACTGTGGCTTTAAATGGCCTTTTGCATGCACTCCATCCATTTATATTGGTCCGCGGGTAGACGGAGTAGGTAGCATTTCTCAAATAATCGACATCTCTATGGATGAATCGCTTCCCGTTGAATTTGTGTCCCTGAACATTTCTACTCCCGATCTGATGAACACAACACTTCTAAGTGACATCTTAGATTTAAAAGATTGTGGAATTGAGGCTATAGGCTTCTGTGATCGTTGGACTATGGATCGTTTGCGTCAGCTTGGCGATCAGGGCTTTCTACTATTTGACTGGGACGACTGCAATGCTGCGCTGTTGTCAGATGACCCAGTTCTGTCCGATATCCAGCGCAGGGTTCTTGATAAGCCGCATGAAATTGTGTATCCGGTGCCCGATGAACGGGCGGGCTTAACGCGTGCTGCCGAGATCGTATATAACACATTGGGCAGCATTGATGTGGATGACGACGATGTCCTTGGAGCAATCCAAGACATCTATGTTGTTTTGGGGTCTGCAATTCGAATGACGGAAGCGCCTGACAAAAAATACAGCGATTTGCAGTGTGACATTATCAACTCCGCGCGTGAATTGATTGAAGACTCGAGAGTTTTGATGCTCCCTGATTACAATCTGCTCGTTGAGGCATGCGGTATTTTAACTGCTGTATTTAGAGCGGGACATCGAATGCCAAAAGAACAGGTCATATACGATTTAATTGTCGACGGCATTGAGGATGGCTTGTCTACCATTCTTGTTGTTGACAGAAATCGGGTTGACGAAGTCTATGCTTATTGGGCAAAGGAACTTGAGCTAAACGGATATAGCGCGAAGCAATTTAAAGTGATTGCGGTAAGAGACTATCTGCGAGGAAAATATCTCGGCAGCCAGGACCGAGTTATTTTTAGCGGATGGTATGACAAGGGGACTATGGTCAAGGCCCTTCATGCTGGTTTGGCGAACAATGTCTATCTCGTTCTCTATGGATATGAAGATGGAAACGGTGGACTAGAAGTTGGTTGGCGGACAAATGCCCGCTTGCAATGGAATGAAATGACAAACCGCTGTCTCAAAATATCGGATAAGACATTGGATGCATTGGACGTTTCGCCGCTTAAGAGAATAAATAGAGTCTTGCCGTCGAGACGGGCAGGTGTACCGGTTGAAACTGAAGTTATTTGCGGAGAACAGCCATCGTCTTTCGTTAGTAAATTAGAGGAAAAGAGAATAAGCAAAGACATTGCAAAAGACGGAGAAGAATCAGTTCTCGCAACGCCGGTGTTGTTTCATGATGGAACTCACGTTTGGCTTAGAGCCAAAACTTCGGGTAGGAAGGGTGGCCGTCTTCTTGTTATCAGCAATTGTCTTGCTGGAAAAAGTGCAGAGCCTGATCAGAAATCCGCTTCGGCTCTTCTCCCGGGGGACGTGGTTTTGCGAACTCATTCGGATAAGTCGTATATAAAAAGGGAATCTGAAAGGTCCACAGAAAACTACGACAACGTGCTGGCTGCGGCGCATAAATGGCGTGAACCAATTAAGGATGCGCGTATGGCTGGATACACAGATGCCGAAATAATAGACAAGATTTACTCAGAGGTGTCGGAAACACGAACGAAAAGCGCAGTCCGAGCTTGGGTGAGAGGGAGGAATATTGCACCGCAAGCGAAAGAGGACGTGCGGGCGATATTCGTTGCGCTTGGTTTTTCGATAACCGACGAAGAATTAAATTCTATCGAGCGTGCCGTCACCGCCATTAGGAACAAGCACCGCGCGGTCGGCAGAATTGCGGCGAAAGATATGGTTGCAGCGTTTATTCGCGATTTGGCTAAATATGGCTTGGATAGCGCGGTTGCCGGTTTCGACGAGCGACATGAGGCGGGCGATATCGAGTTGCTCAGAGTGGCTTGCGTTGGCGATCAAAAGGACGTGGCGATTAATCGCGTTGACGTTTTGTAGGGAGTGCTTTTAGATGAATACAAAATTCGATGACGCTATTGATGAAGAGCTCAGGAACCGTCTGTATAAGTCTGTGCATGAGGAATTTGTTGGTCCAATGGACCCGGACTCTGAGGAAATGCTCGATGAGGGCGCTTCTCCCGCGCTTCGCTATCATGCGGGGGTTCTGCACCCACGGGGCGCTCACGTTGATATCGCTCAAGAGAAGAGCACCGGCGGAGAATCGGATGCAGTTCTGGATAGAAGCAATGAAGGTTCTGTCTGCGACAGTGGTTTGCTAGATGTAGCGGATGCCTCGGATGTGAGCGAGGCTTCATCTGACGAGGACTATGAAGAGCCGGTCGCGTTATCCAATGCGCGTGCGCAGTCTGCCATCAGCATGACCGTGGCAGTTCAGCCTGAAGATGTCTTGTCGGCTGATATCCGTTGCGCAAAATATGTCCGAGTTAAAGTTGACGACAAGAGCCATTTTAAACGCGTCCCCGTACACTTTGTTTTCAACCAGGGAGACCTCAAAATTCCAAGCGGACGTCATGACGATGTTAAACGTGTTTACAGACTGGGGGAAGAGCATCTCGAGCTATGGCTCGTTTACCGTCGTGCTATTTCGGGCGGCGTTGTGCTTACGGTGGCCGTATGCAATACAGATTACGTTACAGACAATCGATCCGATGATGATCTTAAGTGCTATTACCAAACCTATTTGAGAATTAACTCTGACAGCGGTCTAATTCCGCCGGTATGGAATCAGGCAAATGATGTTGTATCGGCGGAAGATGCGACAAAACGACTTATCTATCGCAATATTCGAAACTATGCGATAGGGCATGGGTGCGCAACTCGTTGGGATGACAATCGGCCTGTACTATGGGCTGAAACCCAGATTATTCCAATTGCCGAAACACGCTCAATGAAGCCAATTCACCCATCTATGGAAAACGTGACCTTATCGATCGAAGATTTTGGCAATCCCAATCATTGGGAAGACACTGTTAGGTCGATGCGGCTTTTATGCAAGAAATATGCTCAGTGGATTGCTGAGGTAAGGAGTAAAGCTGAAGGCCTAGCGGAATGCTATCAAGCGACAGCTTGGGATAACTTGGCTCAGTGCGATATTTGTCTTAATCGTATTGAAGAGGGTATCGGCACGTTGGAAGCGGATGACATAGCAAAAAAGGCGTTCATAATGGCCAACGAGGCCATGTATGAGCAGTTCTTGCATTATAGCGTTGTCTCAGGAGAGCGTGGCAGCCTTGATGAGCCCCTTGGATACACGCGTAGTTGGAGGCCCTTTCAGCTGGCCTTTATTTTGATGAATATCAGATCGATGGTGGATGAGACATGCGACGACAGGAAGGTCGTCGACTTGATCTGGTTCCCAACTGGTGGCGGTAAAACGGAGGCGTATCTGGGGCTAACAGCATTCGTGCTAATTTGGGAGCGTCTGTCGCATAATGAGAGTGAAGGCGTCACCGTGTTTATGCGGTATACCTTACGTCTTCTGACTTCACAACAATTCGATCGCGCCTCTTCCCTTATCTGCTCTCTTGAAGCGATGAGGCGCAAGGAGCCCGAGCTACTCGGTAGTCGCGAGTTCAGAATTGGATTATGGGTTGGTAGTGATGCAAGCCCGAATAAGCGTGACGAAGCTGAGAAAAAGAGGCAGGCTTATGTTGATAGAAACGAAGGCCTTAATCCATTTCCAGTGCGCAAGTGCCCTTGGTGTGGGAGTAGTTTTGAAGACGACCGCAGGACATCTTATGTGCGTCAAAGGCGGACAAAAAAGCTATTGTTTGTCTGCTCGAATCCTGAATGCGGCTATTCGAAAGGCGACGGACTGCCTTTGGATGTCGTCGATGAGGAGATTTATCAAAACCCGCCATCACTTCTTGTCGGAACAATTGATAAGTTCGCAATGCTGCCCTACCGTCACGAAGCCTTTGCTTTGTTCGGAATTGACAATGGCAGAAGGGGCCGTCCTCCCAAACTGATCATCCAGGATGAGTTACATTTAATATCTGGACCGCTAGGGTCGATGGCGGGCCATTACGAAACCCTTGTTTCTGCGCTTTGCGAGCGCGCTGACGACTCTTCCAAGATTTTGCCAAAAGTCGTTGCTTCGACAGCGACGGTTAGCAGGGCTAAAGAGCAGTGCAATCAGTTATATGCCTGTGGGGAAGACAAGGTATTTCAGTTTCCGCCTTCAGGAATAGACTACGACGACTCTTTCTTTTCCTATGAAGACAAGGAAGCTCGAGGTCGCCGATATGCTGGTTTGTTTATCCCGACATTGAATGCTGCTTCTGCAAACATACGCCTCTATGCAGACCTTCTTTGGGAGCCTGCAACATGGAATGATGTTACTGATGAACAAAAAGATCCTTATTGGACCATCGTTGGCTACTATGGGACAACGAGAGAACTTGGACAAGCCGTCACTTGGATGGGCGGTGATATTCCGGAACGACTTCACGAACACAAGTTGCGTGCGGAGCGAGTTGGCGATAAATCCGTGCGGTATATCAACGTGGCTAAAGAGCTGACGGGACGTAAGGATGCCGACGAGGTGAGAAAGGGCTTAGACAGCCTCACTATTTCATATCCTTCAAGTAAGGCTGTTGACCTTTGTTTTGCGACTAATATGATTTCTGTAGGCTTGGATGTCGGGCGTCTTGGGCTGATGGTTGTCGAGGGCCAGCCCAAGACAACGGCAGAATACATTCAGGCAAGTAGTCGTGTTGGCCGCGGTAAGGCCAAGGGCATTGTGTTTGTTGTTTATAGTGCTACGAAGCCACGCGATCGTTCGCATTACGAGAATTTTGCAATGTATCACAATGGGTTTTATCAAAACGTTGAGCCATCTAGTGTCACCTCATTTTGTAGACAGGTTCGCGATCGTGCTCTGTTCGGAACCTTGATCGGTATTTATCGGTCTGTGGATGAAGAAGATTCCGAGGCGTTCCGAAGCCCCGAGGAAAGGGCTTTTTCACTTGCGGCGGAAACGATACTATCTCGAATCGAAAAGGTTGATCCTCATGAGCTTGCTGGTGCCAAACAGGATATAGAAGCCATTCGCGCCATTTGGCAAGAGAGTGACTATGACCGATGGTTCGAACTTAAGCCGGATAATCTTGATCCGCCGACTCCGCTTATGCATCCTTCGGGAAGCAAGACGAGCGATGCATGGAGCGGGGGAACGTTTGATGTTCCGACTTCGATGAGAAGCGTTGACGCTCAATGCAAGCTGCGGATTGTAGGCTCATATGGCGAATATAACGAGAGGGAGGCGGAATGTAATGCCTAGGTTCAATGCTGGAAATACTCGCAAACAGGGAAGAGGAAAAAGTTATTCGCTTCGCATGGGCCAGATGTTCGGGCCGTATAGCGTTGGCGCAATTTACCCGTGCGATGCCAATACTACGGTAATGATTGCCGGCCTTGATGCTTATGAGCAACAGGTAAACAAGGGGGACCTGGAGACAATTGCAGATTCAAGGCTGAAAAGATACGTTGGAGTAAATAGGTTGTATGCGCCTCCAGTTGATGACGGGCACCACGGCGGTTTCGTCCCAGCGCTTCGTTTTCCCAACTGGTTGTATTGCCCACGATGCGGTCAAATGCAATACAAAGAGTCGACCAATGTAAGTACACAGATTCGATGTGAGGCTTGTTCAAAAAAATTTAAGCGCGATATTAAGCTCATTCCAGAGCGTTTTGTCGTCGTGTGTCCACATGGCCATATCGATAATTTTCCCGTTATGCAGTGGGTGCATAACGGAACAGACATTGATCCGAAATCAAGAGAACATGTTGTAAGCAGAAGGACCATGGGCGGAAGTACGACCATGGGCGATATCGTCTATCAGTGCACTTGCGGAGCTCGTAAATCGCTCCACGGAGCTAATAGACCAGAAGGACTGAACAAGATTGGTTATCACTGCAGCGGCAGGCAGCCATGGCTTAATCGTATTTCCAAACAACAATGTTCTTGCGACGGGAAAGACCTGCGCGTCGTTATTATGGGCGCAACGAACGTATGCTATCCCGATGTGGTTAGTTCTGTGCTTATCCCCGACGCACTGGATGAGCGGGTGAAGGCGATTGCCGATGAACGGTTTGTTACGATGCTCGAATTTGATAGAAAAGGCGATTTAGATACCGCGCTATCGCTGGTCGCAAGCATGGGGGGAGTTGACCAAGAGGATCTGCGTCTGGCTTATCAACGAAAGAAGACTGAAGGTGACTCCGGGCAATCCGGAATCGAGTATCTTCATGATGAGTATCTGACGCTGCGAGATCCTAAAATAAAGAAAAATGGCGAATTTGTCGGCCGTGCCGTTAACCCCAGTGAATATGAGTCGCCGCTTATCCGCAACTATATAGCGGGTGTATCCCTGATAGATACTTTGACCGTAACCCGGGCTCTCGTTGGGTTCACCAGATTGAACCCTGAATACAACGATCTGAAGAGTATGGAGGAAAGGCGAAGAGAGCTTTCGAGAAAACGACTTGACTGGACGCTTGCAAACCAAACCGTTGGTGAGGGAGTGTTTGTTGAATTCGACCAGAGTGTTTTGGAAGAGTGGTGTGCGCGCCCCGAGGTTGCTGCCAGAATCGAGGTAATGCAGGAAAACCTGAATAACTCGATAAAAAGCCGTAATGCTGAACCTAGGGAAATTAACCCTCTGTTCGTCGCTATTCACACTTTTTCTCATCTTGTTTTATTGGGTATCAGCGAAGTCTGCGGTTACTCAGCTGCATCTCTTCGTGAAAGAGTATATTGCCAAGCGTACCTAGAGGATGGCGCCGAGGAGTTCGAGGACATGCATGGCGTTCTAATCTACACTGCGTCCGCGTCGGGAGATGGTTCTCTGGGCGGATTGGTCAGATCCGGGGAGCCGGGCAGGTTCGAAGAGATTCTAAACAATTCCATGCGGAAAGCTACTTGGTGCTCAGATGACCCTGTCTGTATTGAATCGCGGGGCCAAGGGCTTGACTCTTGCAATCTGGCAGCTTGTTATAACTGTGCACTTGTTCCGGAAACCGCTTGCGAAAACGGCAATAGGTTTCTCGATAGGGCTCTAATCGTAGGTACGTTCGGCATGCCGACGACTGGTTTATTTAGTGCTGATCTTTACAATGCCCTTTGAGGAAATTGGAACAGGAATCAGACTGCTCAAACGCCTGTTTAACTAGTGGGTTAGCGAAAGCTGGCCCACTAGTTAATTGAAGGTCATAAAGACTATTCGGCTAAATATGTCCGCATGCGCATTTAGTTTACTGTCATACAGTCACTATTGCCATGCGTTGTGATACGCCTTAAGCTAGTGATTCGCTGTGTCAATTAGCGGACAAATCGTCCGCAGTTTATTCCGATTGGATAGCATGTTAGACGTAAAAGGGGAGATAACTGCAAAGCGTAAAGAGCTTGCGTTAACTCAAAAAGAGTTCGCCGCTGCCCTTGGGATGGGGCCAAATGGTGATAGAACTGTGCGCCGTTGGGAGACGGGAGAATCTTGTCCTTCTGCAGCTGAGCTGGCTTTTATTCGCTCTTTTGGCCATAAGGCTCCATTTGCACAAGGCGATCGCAAGGACGCTCCCTTTACTTATATTGACCTCTTTGCGGGCATCGGTGGCATACGCATGCCCTTTCAAGAATTGGGTGGCAGGTGCGTTTTCTCTTGCGAGTGGGATAAGTTCGCTCAGAAGACCTATCGAATGAATTACGGTGACACCCCTGCGGGAGATATTCACGAGGTCCGCTCGGAAGACATTCCGAGTTTTAATGTGCTGCTAGCAGGCTTTCCGTGTCAGCCCTTTTCACTTGCAGGTGTGTCGAAAAAGAAATCTATGGGCAGGGCGACGGGATTCGAAGACAAAACTCAGGGTACTTTATTCTTTGAAGTAGCTCGCATTCTGCGCGATAAGAAGCCGGAGGCTTTCCTGCTTGAGAACGTTAAGAATTTAACGAGCCATGACCATGGCAAGACCTTCAAGATTATTATGCAGACGCTTGAAGATGAACTGGGTTATGACGTCCATTACAAAGTGCTCGACAGTAAAAATTGGACTTGCCAACACCGTGAGCGCATCTATATTGTCGGCTTCAAGAAAAAGACTCCATTTGACTGGAATCAGCTTGATATGGGGTCTGGTGGTCATACTGTTAAGGAGATTCTTGAAGACAGCCCGGATAATCGATACATTTTGTCGGATAAGTTATGGGACTATTTGCGTGCTTATAAGAAAAAGCATCAGGCGGCTGGCAATGGATTTGGCTATAGCACAGTGGGCCCCGACGACACCACGCGTACCCTTTCAGCGCGATATCATAAGGACGGTAGCGAAATCCTTATTTCTCGTGGCGAGGGAGTCAATCCCCGCAAGCTCACTCCGCGTGAATGTGCAAGGCTCCAGGGCTTTCCCGATCAATTCATCATTCCGGTGTCTGACACGCAGGCATATCATCAATTCGGAAACTCCGTTACTGTTCCAGCAGTGCGGGCGGTCGCCAAGGCAATGATGGAGGCTTATTTCGATGGATTACGGTGTACTGAGTAGCTACTTTGATGGCGCAGTCGCAAAGAGACTGGTCGCGGTTGATATCGATGGGAAAGTAAGCAATCAGCACGAATTCAATGGTACCGCTGAGCTTCGATCGCTCTTTGGCGATAATGATATCAGGGGCATACCGACGACCTTTGCTTATCTGTGCGACGATGCTAACCCGCTGTTTGACCATGGCTTCACAACTTGGTATGACGCCCGCAGGAAGCATCCTACTAGGACTGAATATAGGCTTTACTACAATGACAATGATGCAATTAAGGCCGCTCATGTCGACGACCTAATGATCATGGCGATTTCTGATGAGCACGGTCTTTTGGTTGTGTTCGCGAGTCGAGGATCAAATGCCGAAAGTCAACTGAGGTGGCTGTTTGGTTTAGAGGATGTCTCTAGTGGCAGATTCTCGCGGTCAACGACCGATGACATTAGAATCGGATCGATTGCGGCATCTATTCTCGAGGCAATTGGTGTTGAGGTTGCCTTGCCTGCTTCTGCCGAGTCATATCTGGACGATATGATCGATAAATTCGGCGACTCGTTTCCCAAAGGAATCGACTTCACAAGGTATTCTGCCTCGACGCTTGGCGATCTTGACTGGAGGGGATTTCCTGACCAGTGCTTACTTGATTGCTATGAACGAGAAGAGATTCTATTCAAGGTATTCGAAAGGTACTTACTTGAAAATGACCTCACTCCCTATATGAGGGGAGTGCTGGATGTTGACGCGGTACTTCGAATAACGATGTCAACATTTCAGCGAAGGAAGTCGCGAGCAGGCGCGGCGTTTGAACACCAGCTCGAGTTTCTGTTTAAAGGAAGGGGCATTCGTTATACCGCTCAGCCCTACACTGAGGGTAAATCGAAGCCGGATTTCATTATGCCGTCCATTGAGGCGTACAGAGATGCTTGTTTTCCGGTAGAGCGGCTGACGATGCTCGGGGCAAAGACGACAATAAAAGAGCGTTGGCGTCAGGTTCTCGAAGAGGCAAATCGAATTGATCATAAGCACCTAATTACGCTCGATGCTGCGGTTAGCACAGAGTACACGGATTCGATGCGCGAACACAATCTGCAACTAGTTGTGCCTCGTCCCGTTTTTGTTTCATATACTGCCGAACAACAAAAATGGTTGATGAGCGTAGGCGAGTTTTGCGAGATGCTTGAGGAAAAACAAGCAAGCGAATAGTTTGTGTGCCGTTCGCTTGCTTGACCGTATTCATAAGTTTTGCGCTGAGGGCAATGCGTTGGGTGGTACTGCAGTAATTACATACACTGCTCGATGTTGGCTAATGGAACGTTGTAGATTGTAGTCATGAACGGCGCACATCCTCCCCCTGCCATTAGGCCTTCAAACAAGTCATCAATCCCCAGCCTGCTCCTTAGCCAATCGAGCGCAGGCGCGTTTGATCTGGTTCACATTCATCGGCGTCCAAGCCTTAAAGACAAAGGCATCCTTGCCGTCGACGGAGATGGGCTCTGCATCGTAGAACTTGCCTTCGCGGCCCGCTGGTATTTTGTCGCGAAGCAGCGGATGGCTAATACCCAAGGTGTCGAATGAGCACCGCTGGTCGTAAAGTGCGCGCCTGTCGGGCGTTCCGTCGATAATCTGGAGCAGCATGCGGCGAACTTCGGCAGTATCTATTGTCGGTCCGGCGGGGTGCTTTGGCTTAGCCTTGCTCTTCGGTTTGCGCTTCTTCTCCTTTTTGGGCTTAGCAGGCTTGTCGGGCTCAGCGGGATTGGCTGCGCTAGCTTCCTCCGCGGACTTCTCGACCGTATCGGTTGCCTCTACTATGGGCTCGGCTTCAACGACTGCCGGGGCCTCGATAGACTCCTCGGGTTCTGGTTTCGGTTCGTGCATGGGCTCTACAGGATCTGGCTCCACCACTTGTTCAATTTCGACCTGAGCAGGCACCGCCGGATTCTCCGGCATCACCATGGTTGCAGCAAGCGGCTCCCATTGCGGCTCAGGACTTACCTCAACAACCTCCTCGGTAGCCTGCATGGCATCCTCGACCGTAGCGTCCTTCGCAATTCCCAGGCACTGCATCATCTGGTCAATAGAGTTGCCAAAGGGGGAAAGCGCCGCCAGTCCTCCGATAGGGGGAATGCCCTGTTTGCGAGCCCAAGACATCGTTCCCGTTGGAACGCAAGCTGACTCGGGCGCCTGTCCGCAAAGGAGCCATACGCTATCGATGGGCATGCCGTTGGAACGAATGGTTTGAAAACGGTATTTGGTAAGGCAGGGGGTAAAGCGCTGCTCTTTTGCATTTTCGATCGATGTGAACTTGGAGTCGAGCAAAAACAGGGAATCTCGACCTGCCTCTTTAAAACTCAGGGCAAAATCCGGTGTCCAATACGAGTCGCCCGGCTGCTGGTCAAATAGGTCGTTTGGCAGCAGGCGATGAGCGCCAAGGCTGGCGAATTCTTGGTCGCCTCCATAAAGCACGGGCTGATACCACAGCGTGACTTGCGCGCCTCCGCGCTGAAGCCGGTAGACGTTTGCGACTTCTCGTTCGTTGTCGGGCATTCCGTATTCCTGAGTTCGCTCAACTCGCTCAAAGGGAGTTTCGTACGAACTGTCCGGCGTATATCCCTGGGCGTCGAACCAATGGAGCAGAGAGGCGAGCGAGTACAGCTCGTAAAGGCGCGAGACACGATGCATGCTCAAAATGAGGCCTTCGCGCGCAAAGTCAAATTCACCAAAAGCGTCCCACGTGCGCATGAGCTGAAAAAGGCGTGCGTAATGGGGTATTTCCTGGAAGATCTTGGTTTTGCGAGGCATCCGGAACGTGTTGGAAACGGTGACGGACACGGCTTCGGAAAGAAGCCTGTAAAAGCGTTGTGCACGAGTCCGCTGTGCCTCGAGTTTCGACAGCAGGGGCTGGTCGCGTTCAATCTGCGCGTCGATAATCATGACGGGAATGAGGTGCCCCTCGGTACCCTGTATGCCGGACAGCTTGCTTTTCGCCTCGCGAAGCGCGTCCATTTTCTGTTTGATGCCCGCGATTGCCTGCACGATTGTTCGAAAAACATGCGAGATGAAGGAAACGATGGCCCTGTTTTCATATGTGTCGCACGAGCGAACGGTTTGCTTCGTTTGAATCTTACGGCTATACCAGTTGCGTCCCTGCATGCGGATGGCGGTGCTTTGGCGTACCGGGAACAGCCGGTCGGGATTTTTGTAAAGCCATTCAATCTCGTTTCGACCGATTTGTCGCAGCTTTTCGGCGGCAACGAGCTGCTCCGACCGATCGGTTTTGGTATATGGCCGCGTTTTAAAATTGGGAAGTTCCGCCTCGATGCCGGTGAGAATTGTCTCGGCGAGCAAAACGAACGATTGAAGGCTGTTCGCCTCCGAGCCCTCTGCATCGCCAAGGGAGTCGCTGTCCTGCGTATTTCCTGCCGACAGCATCCATCCGATGGGCGTGGCAAGTTCCTGCCCGGCAAGTTCGTCCAGCAATCCCACGACATACTGGCGCTGATTGCTAATAGTGCTGGAACAAGGGATTTCTTTTGTCTTTACCGCGAACGGCTCAAAGCGGCGTTGGCACGAATAGATACGAGCTTCGACGGTGGCGAATCCATAGGTATCCGAGAACGGTCTCCAGTTGCCGCTTCCATAGGCTGGGACAAGCCGATAAACGTAGCTGCCGCCAGCCTGCTCCGGCATGATGCAACGCCACTGATGCTCGTCTTCGTTAATCCTCAGCGTTATCTTGACCGCGCCCAGGTTGCGGTCGGCAAACAGCGACAGCTCGTACTGGGCACGATCGACAATTGCCGCGCTGTAGTCTATTTCGCCCAAGCCCGGCGTCCTGCGACCCTCGTGCATCTCAAACGACAGGGGAACGGAAGGGTTACGGGGGTCGCGCAGGATAAGCCGGATCGAGCAGGCTTTAAGCGAAGAACTGGTAGAAGCCACTGTCTCCACCAACCTCGAGAATGTGCTCAATACGCTGCTTTGTCTTGGGAAGGCCGGTTATGGCTCCCAGGCCATCGAGCAGGTTTCTCACGCGATCCTCTGTTCCGCAGATTTGGGGAAGGACTTTTTGGGCAACCGCGAAATCGACCGGATCATAGGTGGTCGATGCCGAGGAGGTATCCATAAGGTCGCTCGCGGTAACGATGTAATTGCGCATCATGAGCTGGGAGCGCGGGCTTACGGGATGGTTGGATGCAGCGCAGCACGCGAGCACTTCCTGGAATTTCGCCGCAAGGCCAGCGGGCATCTGCGTATCGCGGGCTCCAAATGCGGATTCGATCGTCGAGAGGGGGATAGCTGGCTCGTCGGAAAAGTCGTGCTCTTCGCTCTGAATGTCATCGATATCCAGAGGCGTGTCCTGCGCGTCGAGCATAATGACCCAGCTTCGGTCGAGGAAGCGGGGAGAGAGCTCTTCGGTTGTGTGGTCAAAGTTAACTGTCGCGATAAAGCGCAGCCAGGAAGGGGTCGTAAAGGCGTGCCCGCCGCCAAGGGAGAGCGCCGTGGGACGGTTCCTAAACTTGTCGCACGCTAGGAGGAACGGTGACCAGTAGTGCTCGAGCGAGCTAAGGTTTGCTTCGTCTAGGAGCATGATGTAGGGGATAGGGGTGAGGTCTTTGAGCTGTTGCTCGGTGTCGAGTTGCTCAAAGGCTTGGTAAGCGGCAGCGTTTGCAGGCTCCACGCGCTCCATAAAGGGATTGTAGAAGCCGATGAAGTCCTTATAGCTGGTCCATCCGCGCTCGACTGAGACCTCGCAGAAGCGGTTTGCCTGGGGCTGGGTAAGCCCCAAGGCTCCGGCGAGTATTCCCGCGAGGCTCGTCTTGCCCGTGCCCGGCATACCGGCAAAGGTAGTGATATAGCCTTGCGTAAGGCAGATCATAAGGTTAGCGATATCGTTGCGGGTAAAGTCGCGTCCAGCTCGATTGATGACGGTATCGCTCATGCGGTCTAAAAGGTCCGAAGCTGACAGTTTATCGTCGGGCAGCATGGCGGGCATGGTCAAAGTGGGGGCTACTTCATTTGCTTGTTGCGGGTTTGCCAAGGGGGCGGTTCCCGCCGGTACGGGATTGACCGCTCCCAGAATCTCGCGAACGACGGTCGACTCGAGGAGCTTTTCGCTCGCAGTCATCTCATCCTTAAACGACTCGACGACATTTTTAATGGCTCGCTTGGCAAGGACCTTGCCTTCTTCTAGGTTTTCGAGATCTGCTTTCGCGCTTCTGAGGTCCTCGAGCGTCTTATCGAGCTCTGCCTTGCGTCCGGTGAGCTCCGCTTCCGTCTCGGCTACGATTCGTGCTTTGACTTCGTCGCGGCTAGCTTCCGCCTCATCGGCGGCTGCCTTGGCGTCACGCGCTCGCTGCTCTGCTTGAGCAGTTTCTTCTTGGGCTTTTTGGATTTGTTTTTCCAGGTCCGCTTGGCGGCGTGCAACCTCTTGGCGAATCTGCTCGTTCTCTTTGACCTTGTCGTAGAACTCTGCAAAGTGCTCGTCGTCTAGAACGTACTGTGCGAGCTGCTCGCTAGAGACGGTGTCGATAATCTCGCGTTTGCGGCTGTCGGAAAGGGTCGACCACTCTTCGTACTTGCTCAGTGCGGTGAGCATACGTTTGCGTCGCTCTGGGGTTGTGACGATCTTCGTCTCGAGGTCGGTACAGGCCTCAATAGCCGTCTTAAGATTGCGGGCTTCGTTTTTTGAGAGGCCAACTTCGGTGGTGCGGGATACTCGGGCGATAGCGCTCAAAACCGTTTCATTGGGCATCCAGTCATACTTGCGATTGCTGGATGTAAATCGAGTTTTGATTTCGTCGATGTCGAGAAGGCGTGCATAGGGATTGCCCTCCCCATCGTTTACGGTGAGCTTAAAGGCAAAGCTCGACGCTTTTTCGGCAAAGATGTACTCGTCAAAAGACTGAACGGCCTTGATGGAATAGACGCCGGGTGCCTTTTGCTCAATCTCGAATGGCCCGTAGAGGTAAGGCTGGTCGTCTATTTCCTGGCGCAGCATGATGTACTTGGTGAGCGGCATTGCCTGTGAAACAGACGGATGAATGGTGCTGACGAGCGGTTGGCTGAAATCGATCAGCCCGTCGTCTGCGGAGATAATCTGAACAAGGCGTGATGAGATTTGGCTTTTTCTGAACTCGACAAAGTCGATGTTGCTGCGTCCCGGCCTCCAGTTGTAATTGGCAATTGAGTTGTAGCGATGATGTTCCAGATGGGGATAGTAGTTATTCTCCATGAACTGGTCGACATCAACGTTGGTTTTCATAACGACGAGTCGGCCAAAAATACCTTCGTATTCTTCTTTGGTTTTGCCTTCGAGTGTTACCGGGAGGCCGCCGATTTCGGGGAAGGTCGTGGTATCGATTCGCGTTATCTTGTCTTCGTCTACGAGGTATTGAGGATAGGTAATTGCTCGTTTTGGAGATGGGCCACCGTACTCCACGTAGGTGATCATTTCCTTGCGAACGCATTCCGAGATACTCGTAACCTTACGCGATGCGAGCGTGAAGCCCATGAGCGGCTCCTTTCAACACTGCCAAGACAGATGACCGACTAATAGTCAATTCTACGGAGGCTGCCAGCAATTTTGTTGAGCAACAAAATCGATTACGCGAACGGTCGGTTACATGAGGCGGGTGTCAGTTAACCGACTTGTCGCCATGCCGCATGGGCTTTCGACGAGACCGGCACGGCATGGCGGCCAATGCTGCCTACACCATCGCAATCCCGCGTGCCGCACTCAACAGCTCATACTCCCTCTGGCTCCAATGGCGCAGCTCGGCCGCGTCGACGGCGTCACGACACAAGTCCAAAAACGCCTCGGCTCTCTCGCAGAAGCACTCGCGAGCAAAGACGCCGGATCCGTCCGCAACGCACACGCCGTCTGCAAACAGCTTCCAACTCGACGGCTCGCGCGAGTCGTCTCCGAGCAGCTTGATCTGCAGAACATGCGGGTTGCCAGCAGCACAGAGCTCTTCCTCGAGCTTCTGTACCGTAAAGCGCATCTGGTGGGAGAGACTACTCTTGACCATGGCCGAGGCATAGCCGTTCGGCTTGTCCAGAAGATGCATTCTTTTTGGTTTGACGACCAGATTGTGGAAGTTGCGCTCGCTGCGCACAGAGAAATTGTCCATACGGACTCCTTTCATCGATGTTGGCAGGGCCACCGTGCCTCTTGGCCGGTTGGCGTCGGGATCGTGGAGCCAACTCTCTACCCCGACTCTGGATAAAACGTGCCCGCTCCTTGCAGGCACGGTGGAGTCTATCAGCGCGCGCGGACACAAATCAAGCGCGCTTGCGAAATGACGCGCGGGCGGCGCTTGATTTCGCCGGCTGCTGTTAGGCTTAAATTCGAAAAAATGTCGAAATATCCCATGTAAAAGTACGGAAAAGTGTCGTGATACACACTTTAAAACCTCGAAAAAGTGTCGAAATGAGCACCTAGCAACCACGGAAAAGTGTATCCTAGTGCTAAAACAGCACGTAATAAGGGGTACGCTTATGCTGCAGAGAAAAGCGAAAGCACAGTTTGAATCTTGGCTTGCCTCGTCGCCTAACAAGGCTCTTTTGGTCAAGGGCGCCCGACAGGTGGGAAAGTCATATTTGGTCAACGTCTTTGCAAGCGAATCGTTCGAAAATGTCGTGACGTTCGACCTTATCGCCGACGCGTCCGTGCGCGATTCGTTTTTGGCGGCAAAAAGCGCGGATGACCTGCTTATGCGCATGTCTATTGCTGCAACGCAGCCGATGGTTGCGAACAAGACCGTTGTGGTTATCGACGAGGTGCAGCGATGCCCCAACGTGGTGACGTTTATCAAATATCTGGTCCAGCGCGGCGACTTTCGATACATCCTTACCGGATCGCTCCTTGGCGTTGAGCTCGAGGGCATCGATTCCCTGCCGGTGGGGTATGTCGAGCAGGTCCAGATGTGCCCGCTCGACTTTGAGGAGTTTTGCTGGGCAAATGGCGTTGGTGCCAGCGTGTTTGACATGCTCAGAGACTGTCTAAAGGATGAGGGGGAGCTCCCCGGCTACCTGTATGACCGCTTGTTCGATCTGTTCCATCAGTATGTGGTGGTGGGAGGCATGCCCGACGCGGTCAATTCCTTCTTGGCGACGCGCAATGTCGACGAGGTTCGAAACATCCATCGCGATCTTCACGCCCTGTATCGCGATGACATCGCAAAGTACGCTCCGCCCGAGCTACGCTTGGTTATTCGCGATATCTATGATTTGATTCCCAGCGAGGCCGGCTCCAAAAACAAGCGATTCAAGCTGTCGTCGATTAACGGTGTCAAACGTTTTTCGCAGGTGACAGATCATTTTCTCTGGTTGTCGGAGGCGGGTGTCGCGCTTCCCGTGTATAACGTAACGGCGCCCGTGGCACCCCTTTTATTGGGGGAGCAGCGAAATCTATTTAAGCTGTTTTACTTGGACACCGGAATGCTCATGTCGTCGTATTCCAAAAGGGTCGCCCAAGGCGTTTTTGATGGGGAGGCGGAAGACGCCTTTGGCATGAACATGGGGGCGGCGTTTGAGGGCTTCGTTGCCCAAGAGCTCAAAGCCCACGGATTCAGATTGCGCTACTTTACGTCTAAAAAAGTCGGCGAGCTCGATTTTGTGGAGGAGACGCTCGATGGGGAGGTCCTTGCCATCGAGGTCAAGTCGGGCAAGAGCTTTAAGTCCCATGCGGCGCTCGACAACGCGCTCGCGACGAAGGGCTACGGAATCGATCGCGCCCTGGTACTTGCGGAATGTAATCTTCACCGCGATGGTGACGTGCTGTATCTGCCCATCTTTATGGCAGGGCTTTTGGAGCCGTAACATGCCGCCGGCTCTTCCGGCCCTCCCTTAACCCTCGCTACTCGTCGTCTCCGTCGTTGGGGTCGCCCTTGAGGGTGTTGATGTCCAGGTACTCGTCATCGTTCTCTTTTTGCTGGGTCTCCGACTCCGCTTGGGTGGGGCCGGAGAACAGCCGGAATCCCTCAAACGCAATGACGCCGAGCAGGGCAATGACAATGGCGATAAAGGCAACCTTGACTGCCTGCGGAAATTCCGAAAAACGCAGCGCCTTTTCCTCGGCGTAATAATCGGCGAAGCGCTCTTCGCCCGTGCTTTTGGTATACGCCGGTGCGGACGCGGCCTCCGGGTCATATTCCGGTGCAGGCGTGGCAGCGTACGGATCGTTGAGATAATCGCTCGATGCGGTGCCATAATCCTCGGTCTCGATGCGACCGGTGCCAGTATGGCTATCGGAATAATCGGAATATGCCGCACCGCCCTCATAGTCCGCGGCGCTCGTGTTGGCGGCAAAAAGCGGGTTAACTGGAACGTCGAGCGCCGGCATGCCGGTAGAGGTCTCATCCAGATCGGCTGCAGCCCAGAAATCGTAGGCAACCTGATGGGCAACGGGCTCATCGAGCCTTGTGACCGGAGGCTTGCGTGCCGCAGGAACAGGCAACTGCTGGGCGCTGTACATAACGGTGCTGTCGGCCGATTTGCCCTGCGTCGCCGCAGCGAGAAATGCCGCCGTCTCGGACGGGTCGCTTGCGGGGCGGGGAGTGGGCGTGGGCGCCGAAATGGGTGCGGGCGCAGACGCGGGCGTCGAAACAGGCGGCTGCGCAGGAGTCGGCGCAGATGCGGGCTTAGGCGCAAGTGCGGGATTGGGGCTTGACGGGCGAGCCCCACCGCCCATGAGTTCGTCGGCGGTCCACGGGCGATCATCCATCACGTCGTCAAGGCTCAGCGAAAACAGGTCGTCTTCACCCTCATCGAACATGCGGTGCACATGTCCACCAATTGCCGGAATCAATCCGCGACCGGTGCATGATGCCTTGCTCAACGCCATTCTGTTCCACCCTTTCGAAATACTAATGACATCGATTATATGGAACTTCCCAAGCGGCTCGGTCTTGGATTCGTGCTTTCCAGAACTCGCGCCCAAAAGGGGAGGGGCAATCCAGGCGAGTGCCTACTTGTCGCCTGTCGCCGCCTTGGCCTCATTGAGGTAGCTATAGAAGCTGTACTTGGAGATGCCAAAGAACTCGCAGGCGCGCTCGCTCGACTTGGAAATGAGGAAGGCGCCGCGACGGTCGAGGTAGCCAATGGCACGAATGCGCTCGTCTTTGGTCATGAGTGCCGCGGGCTTGCCCACAAACTGTTCGCACTCGTGCAGCAGGTCCTCAAGCAGGTCGCCGATGTTTTTGGTAATGGGCTCGGGCTCGGTGTAGCCCGTGCCGCCGGTGCCGGTAAAGGCGTCGAGCGAACGCTCAAAAGCCTTCATAAGCGTAATGTCAAAGTTGATGCCCAAAATGCCGACGGGCTTGCCCTCGTCGTTGCGGATAAAGATCGTCGACGATTTGAGCAGCTTGCCATCGGCGGTTTTGGTGAGGTACGGCTCGCGGTCGTGCACGTCGGCGGTGCCCTCGTGCATAGATTCAAGCACAATATGGCTGGGGCCGTCACCCAGTTTGCGCCCGCTGACGTGGCCGTTTTCGATCGCTACGATGGAGCGGTCCACGTCCTCGGTCTCCAGGTCGTGGACGACGACTTCGCAGTTGGGGCCAAATTGGAGCGCCAGGCCGTGTGCAAGGCGCTTGTAAAACTCAATCTGTGCGGGGGTCATGGGTGCCTTCCTAAAAATTAGTTTGGGCTCACTGTGCCATAAACCCCACTTGTTCGCAAATAACGAAAGCGTCGCCGTGTTATGTGACCGTTCGGCGGCGAAAAGGTACCGATTACGGCAACAAACAATTTGTTAGGTTTTCCAATCAAAAAGTGTGATAGAACAGTGCTAACAAACTTTTTGTTTGGCATCCACATAAAAGTTCAGCCGTGTGAATGGGATCAGGCTGAAACGCGTATGCGGGGGCCGGCAAGAGAGAACTTAAGGAGTTCGCCGTATGGCCGATAAGATCCAGTGGGCGGGCAACACGATGCCCAAGAGCGATGACAAGCACTTGGGAATCATGAGCCTCGACCACGTGAAGAAGGCCCGCGCCTTCCACCAGTCGTTCCCCCAGTACACCGTCACTCCGCTTGCCCGCCTGGATGGCCAGGCCGCGCGCCTGGGCCTGTCCAACCTGTGCGTTAAGGACGAGAGCTATCGCTTTGGCCTCAACGCCTTTAAGGTCCTGGGCGGTTCGTTTGCCATGGCCAACTACATTGCCGACGAGACCGGCAAGGACGTTGCCGAGTGCACCTTCGATTACCTGACCTCCGATCAGCTTGCCAAGGACTTTGGCCAGGCCACCTTCTTTACCGCCACCGACGGCAACCATGGCCGCGGCGTGGCATGGGCTGCCAACAAGCTGGGCCAGAAGGCCGTCGTGCACATGCCCAAGGGTTCCACCAAGCCCCGCTTCGATAACATCGCCGCCGAGGGCGCCACGGTGACCATCGAAGAGGTCAACTACGACGAGTGCGTGCGCATGGCCGCCGCCGAGGCTGACGCCTGCGAGCGCGGCGTCATCGTTCAGGACACCGCCTGGGAGGGCTACGAGAAGATCCCGTCTTGGATCATGGAGGGCTACGGCACCATGGCTTCCGAGGCTGCCGAGCAGCTGCGCGAGATGGCCATCAACCGCCCGACGCACGTGTTTGTCCAGGCTGGCGTGGGTTCGCTCGCTGGCGCCGTGGTGGGCTACTTCACCAACCTGTATCCCGATAACCCGCCCACCTTTGTCGTGGTCGAGTGCGCTCCTGCCGCCTGCCTGTACAAGGGCGCTGCCGCCGGCGACGGAGATCCGCGCATCGTAGACGGTGACATGCCCTCCATCATGGCCGGCCTGTGCTGCGGCGAGCCCAACATCTTGGGCTGGGATATCCTGCGCAACCACACCACCGCCTTCGTGTCCTGCCCCGACTGGGTCACCGCTCGCGGCATGCGCACCCTGGGCGCTCCCGAGAAGGGCGACCCGCGCGTCATCTCCGGCGAGTCCGGCGCAGTGACCACCGGTCTGGTCGAGACCCTCATGCTCGATCCCGAGTACGCCGAGCTCAAGGAACTCATCGGCCTGGACAAGACGAGCTCCGTGCTTTGCTTCTCCACGGAAGGTGACACCGATCCGGATCAGTACCGTCGCATCGTCTGGGAGGGCGAGTACCCGACTTGCTAGCGGGTCTGACCTGTCCGGAGGCAGCCGGAGGACTTTACTCCCTGCTCGGACAGTCCTGCTCGCACGGAGAGCACATTAAGTGCTCTCCGGCTCGTGCGGAACTCGCGACGGAGCAAAGTCCTCCGTCCGCCTCCTATGGTTACTTGCTTGCCGGGTGCTCGACCTCACGCTGCTTGGCACAAGTGATCTATCTGAGATATCTACCTGTAGGTAAACCCTTGTAGAAAGGTTGACTGTTATGACTAAAGAACTCGATTTTGATGCCATTAAGGCTGCGGCTGAGTCTCATCGTGCTGATATGACTCGCTTCCTGCGCGCCATGATCTCTCACCCCTCTGAGTCCTGCGAGGAGGGTGAGGTTGTTGCCTGCATCAAGGCCGAGATGGAGAGCCTTGGCTATGACGAGGTCAAGGTCGACGGCCTGGGCAACGTTATGGGCTTTATGGGCGAGGGCGACAAGATCATCGCCATCGACTCCCACATCGACACCGTCGGTATCGGCAACATCGAGAACTGGGACGCCGATCCCTATGAGGGCTACGAGACCGACGAGATCATCTACGGCCGCGGCGGCTCTGACCAGGAGGGCGGTATGGCTTCCGCTACCTATGCTGCCAAGATGATGAAGGACATGGGCCTCATCCCCGAGGGCTACAAGATCATGGTCGTCGGCACCGTCCAGGAAGAGGACTGCGACGGCATGTGCTGGCAGTACATCTACAACAAGGACGGCATTAAGCCCGAGTTCGTCATTTCCACCGAGCCCACCGACGGCGGCATCTATCGCGGTCACCGCGGCCGCATGGAGATCCGCGTCGACGTTCACGGCACCTCCTGCCACGGCTCCGCTCCCGACCGCGGCGACAACGCCATCTACAAGATGGCCGACATCATCGCCGACGTCCGCGCCCTCAACAACAACGGCTGCGACGAGTCGACCGACATCAAGGGCCTCGTCAAGATGCTCGACCCCAAGTACAACCCCGAGCACTTCGAGGATGCCCGCTTCCTGGGCCGCGGCACCTGCACCGTCAGCCAGATCTTCTACACCAGCCCCAGCCGCTGCGCTGTCGCTGACTCCTGCGCCATCTCCATCGACCGTCGTATGACCGCCGGTGAGACCTGGGAGTCCTGCCTGGACGAGATCCGCAACCTGCCGGCCGCCAAGAAGTACGGCGACGACGTGAAGGTCTCCATGTACATGTACGACCGTCCGTCCTGGACCGGCGAGGTTTACGAGACCGAGGCTTACTTCCCCACGTGGATCAACAAGGAGACTGCTCCGCACGTCAAGGCCCTCGTCGACGCCCACAAGGCCATGTTCGGTGACGAGCGCATCGGCTGCGAGCCCAGCATGGACAAGCGCGCCGGTCGTCCGCTGTGCGACAAGTGGACCTTCTCCACGAACTGCGTCTCCATCCAGGGCCGCTATGGCATCCCCTGCGTCGGCTTTGGCCCGGGTGCCGAGTCTCAGGCTCACGCTCCCAACGAGGTCACCTACAAGGACGACCTGGTCACCGCTGCCGCCATGTATGTGGCTGCCCTGAACCTCTACGATCCGAGCCAGGCCGATGGCGACGCCACCGTGTTCCGCGCCGGTCTGACCAACAACAAGATCGACTAGTCCCATTCCTTGATCTTGTTGAGCCGGGGGCCGCTCGTGCCCCCGGCACCCCCTGTTGACTTGGGGCCCGCGGTCGTTATCTCCCATGCTTCCTCAACGGTAGCGGGTCCTCGTCATAGCGCTCTGCATGTTCTAGCCACACGCGCATGCCGGAGCACATCTACTCATTGCGATCGTTTCATCTATGGAAAGGATATTTACATGGACGCCAAGTTTACCGAGCTCGTCGAGCAGCTGAACGGCCTCGATTTTAAGGGCATGTACGGCAGCGACTTCCTGCACACCTGGGATAAGACCACCGATGAGCTCAAGGCTCTCTACATCGTTGCCGACGCCCTGCGCGAGCTGCGTGAGAACAACGTTTCGTCCAAGATCTTCGACTCGGGCCTGGCCGTCTCCCTGTTCCGCGACAACTCCACCCGTACGCGCTTCTCCTTCTCTAAGGCCGCCAACCTGCTCGGCCTCGAGCTGCAGGACCTGGACGAGAAGAAGTCCCAGATCGCTCACGGCGAGACCGTCCGCGAGACCGCTACCATGATCTCCTTCATGGCCGACGTCATCGGCATCCGCGACGACATGTACATCGGCAAGGGCGACGCCTACATGGCCGAGGTCTCCGAGTCTGTCCAGCAGGCCTACGAGGACGGCGTTCTGGATCACCGCCCCACGCTCATCTCCCTGCAGTCCGACTCCGATCACCCCACGCAGTCCTCTGCCGACATGCTCTACCTCATCAACGAGTTTGGCGGTCTTGAGAACCTCAAGGGCAAGAAGGTTGCCGTCACCTGGGCCTATTCGCCCTCTTACGGCAAGCCGCTGTCCTGCCCGCAGTCGCTGATCAGCCTGCTGCCCCGCTTTGGCATGGACGTCACCCTGGCCCACCCCGAGGGCTACGACCTCATGCCCGAGGTCGTCGAGCGCGCCAAGGGCTATGCCGCCGAGTCCGGCACCACCTTTAAGCAGGTCAACACCATGGCCGAGGCCTTCGAGGGCGCCGACATCGTGATCCCCAAGAGCTGGGCTCCGTTTGCCGCCATGGAGAAGCGTACCAACCTGTACGCCGAGGGCGACGACGCCGGCATCGCAGCGCTCGAGAAGGAGCTGCTCGCTCAGAACGCCACCCATCAGGACTGGTGCTCCACGACCGAGCTCATGGAGAAGACCGCCAACGGCCAGGACACCATCTTTATGCACCCGCTGCCCGCTGACATCTCCGGTGTCTCCTGCGAGCACGGCGAGGTCAACGCCGACGTCTTTGACATGCACCGCGTGGGCATGTACAAGGAGGCCAGCTACAAGCCGTACGCCATCGCAGCCATGATGTTCCTGCAGAAGGTTGCCGATCCCGCCGCTACCCTCAAGGCCCTCGACGAGCGCAACACCGCCCGTTGGTTCCAGGCCTAAAGCCGCGCTGAGGTAAGCCATGTAAAGGGGGCGCTCTGCCAACCGGCGGGGTGCCCCTTTTTGCATCGTGGGCGTGCGGGATAAGCGCTTTCGATGTAGATGCCCCGCGACGCGAGTTATGGGTACGATGGTTTCAGGGGAGGTATCGCCATGAAACTCGGTTGCGTCATTATGGCTTCGGGCGAGGGCAAGCGGTTTGGCTCTAACAAGATGCTTGCCGATATCTATGGCAAGCCGCTGATTGCCCGGACTATCGATTCGGTTCCCCGGGGCTTTGACGTCGTGGTTTCGACGCGTTGGCCCGAGGTCGCCCAGATTTGCGAGGACAAGCATTGCCCGTGCGTGCTGCACGATGGCAAGCTCAGGAGCGAAAGCGTCCGTGCGGGCCTTTCGTGGGGGGCGAGCCGCGGCTGGAAGGGTTGCCTCTTTTTGCCGGGCGACCAGCCGCTCGTGAGTTCGGATTCTTTTGAGGCCATGGTTCGCGCGTTTGATGAGCGTGGCCGCAAGTATCCGGTGCGTCTTGCGTGCAACGGTGAGCCTTCGAGCCCGGTGCTCTTTCCGGCGGAACTGTTCGATGCACTTATGTGTCTTGAGGGTAAGGACGGCGGCGGTTCGATCCTCAAGGACCGTACCGACGTGGTGCTGGTCGAGGCGCGTGCCTACGAGCTGTGGGACGTCGATACCGTCAAGGGACAGCGACGCATAACGGAGCATATCGCCGCCTGCTCGTATTTTGATCGCGTGGCCAACTGCATCAATCAATAAGGAGCAATTATGATCATCATCAAAAACGGCGCACTCGTGACGCCCCAAGGGCTTCGCCGCGCCGATCTTGCCATGGATGGCGATAAGATCGTACGGATTGCCGCGGCGATTGAGCCGGCCGAGGGCGATACCGTCGAGGATGCTGCGGGCTGCTGGGTGTTCCCGGGCTTTATCGATGGGCACACGCACATGCAGTGCTGGACCGGCATGGACTGGACGGCCGATAGCCTTGAGACCGGTACGCGTGCGGCTGCCTGCGGCGGTACGACGACCATCGTGGACTACGCGACGGCCGATCGCGGCGTGACCATGCCCGATGCCTTGGCCGAGTGGCATCGCCGCGCCGACGGAACCTGCACGGCCAACTACGCCTTTCATATGGCACTCGCCGAGTGGAACGAGCGCAACCGCGCCGACCTCTCGGCCATGCGCGAGGCGGGCGTATCGTCGTTCAAGACCTACTTTGCCTACGATCATCTGCGCCTGGACGATGCCGAGACGCTCGAGGTGCTGGAGGAACTCAAGCGTATTGGCGGCATACTGTGCGTGCATTGCGAGAACGGTACGCTGGTGAATGAGCTGCAGAAGCGCGTGTTTGAGCAGGGTATCCACGGGCCCGAGGGCCATGCGCTCAGCCGTCCGGATGTGTGCGAGGCCGAGGCCGTGAGCCGTCTGCTGTATCTGGCACACCTGGCCGGCGACGCACCGGTCAACGTGGTACACCTTTCGACCAAGTTGGGGCTCGAGGCCATTCGCGCTGCCAAAGCGCGCGGGCAGAAGAACATCTATGTCGAGACCTGTCCTCAATATCTGATGCTCGACGATACGCGCTACTTGGAGCAGGGCGAGGACGGCTTTGCGGGCGCCAAGTATGTGATGAGCCCGCCGCTGCGCCATGCCGGCGACCGTGCGGCACTGCGCGAGGCGCTTGTGGCCGGCGAGATCGATACGATTGCGACCGACCACTGCAGCTTTAACCTGCACGGGCAAAAGGACCGCGGGCGCGATGACTTCCGCGCGATTCCCAACGGCGGGCCCGGTGTGGAGCATCGCCCCGTCGCGATCGCTACGAGTTTTGAGGGACAGCTGGGCCCCGAGGATCTGTGCCGCTTGATGAGCGAGAATCCGGCGCGCGTTTTTGGCATGTATCCGCGCAAGGGCTGTCTTGCCGAGGGCGCCGATGCCGACGTGTGCGTGTGGGATCCGTGCGCGCGTTGGACGATCAGCGCCGCGACGCAGCATCAGGCCGTGGACTACACGCCGCTCGAGGGCTTTGAGGCACATGGCCGCGCCAAGGCCGTGTTTGTGAACGGCGTGCTGGCGGCACGCGACGGCGAGCCCACCGGAGCCCAACCCGGCCGCTACGTGCCCCGCTAACGGGAAGACCGCCGGGGTAGCTAATTTGGGAGATGATTTTTTGGGACGGGGTAGCAAAAAGAGCCCCGTCCCAAATTTGCTACCCCTGGAGGCTGGTGGCGATGAGGGGGCGGTTGAGGGCTGCCTCGAAGCGATCTGCCATTGTTGGGTCGGCAAGCGTGTCGGCTTGGTTGAGCATGATACGGGCATTGTTGAGGTTCAGCATCTGCAGCTCGGCATTGAGCACCTGGGCGACGCGCTCTGGGGTGGCAGCGTCGGTGGGCTCGCAGCCGCAGCGCTCGCAGAAGAGCTCGGGGCGGTGGACAACCTCGGCGACGGGCTTGCCCAGCCCCGAGGCGCCGACGACCCAGACAACGTTTGTCGCGGCGGCGGGAATTACCGGCTCCCAGGCGGCATGTGCCTTGAGCGGGAGTCGCTTGCTGCCATCTGCCTCGGCCAACACATAGTCAAAGCGCTGCGCCAGCTGGTCGAGCGGCTCAGCGGGGGCGGAGAGCTTGCCTGTCTCCGGGTCCAAAACACCTGTCTGGCAGATGCTTCCGCGGACAAGTCCCGCGCATGCCTCGCAGGTGCAGCCGGGAACATGTAGGGTCCCCGGCTTCCAAGGCGCGGCGTCCAGGCGACGGCTCGACCCGTCCCATGGCACGCCGGCGACGGGAAACATGTGCGTGGTGGTACAGAGGAGCACGCGGCCGCCAGCGCGCATGAGCTCGAGACCCAGCGTCTTCAGCAGCGTCGACTTGCCGCCACTGCCGATAATCGCGGTAATGCCCGGCTCGATCCTGAGCGCGGAGGCAAGATTGCCGCTAACCGTTTCCATCTGTTCACCGCCGTATAATACTGTGATAATAAATAATCATCAGAGTAGCGGCCGAACCGCTTTTGCTCTGCTCAAACCGTAGCACAGGGAGGTACCCCGGGAATGCTCGTTTATGTTCGCGGCGCCGGCGATATCGCCACGGGCGTCGCCGCTCGCTTGGTGCGCGCCGGCGTTTCGGTCGTTATGGCCGATATCGCGGTTCCCACGTGCATCCGCCGCACAATCAGTTTTTGCGAGGCCATTCGCTTGGGCGAGGTCGAGGTCGAAGGCATTCGCGCTCGCTTGGCGCAGACGCCGGCTGAGGCGCTTGAGATTACCGAGGCTGGAGACGTCGCCGTTGTGGTGGACCCTCAGGCCAAGATGCTCGATGAGCTTAAACCCGCGGCTGTGGTCGACGCGATTTTGGCTAAGCGCAACTTGGGCACCACGCGCGACATGGCGCCTGCCGTCATCGCTGTGGGGCCGGGCTTTACCGCGCCGGTCGATTGCGACGCCGTGGTCGAGACCATGCGCGGGCATTTTCTCGGCCGTGTCATTACCCAAGGTTCGCCCCAGCCCAACACGGGCGTGCCGGGCATTATCGCCGGCTATGGCAAGGAACGTGTTATCCACAGCCCCGCCGCCGGCGTGTTTCGGTCCGACCGCGCAATCGGCGACATCGTGAGTGCCGGAGACGTGATTGGCTACGCGGGCGATACGCCCATGTGCACGCAGATCGATGGCTGTCTGCGCGGGCTTTTGGCGAACGGCGTGCGGGTGACTGAGGGCTTTAAATGCGCCGATGTCGATCCGCGCGGCGACGCCAACTATATCAACTATATTTCGGACAAGGCGACATCGGTCGGCGGCGGCGTGCTCGAGGCGCTTGCTATGCTCACCGATGTCTTTAGAGGATAGAAGGCGGCAATGGAAAAGCTCGATGTGGTGAATGCGGCGCTTGCCGCCCTGCGTGCTGACGAGACGTGCGAGCTGGTGGTAGTGGCCGGTACGGCGGGGTCGTCCCCGCGCGGTGTGGGCGCATGGATGACTGTCTTTGCCGATGGCAGCCAGGCGGGCACTATCGGCGGCGGCAAGATTGAGCTCTTTGCGCTGGACGAGGCGCGCGAGCTGCTGGCCGGGGGTAAATCGCGTCTGGTCCGCTACACCATGGGCGGCGAGAACTCCGATACCGGCATGATTTGCGGCGGAGCCATCTGCCTGTGCTATCTGCACCTGGATGCGACCAAGGCGCCGTTGTTCCAGTCGGTTGCCGACATCTTGGCCTATCGGCGCATCGGCGACTTCGTCATCGACTTTGAGCCGTTTATCGCGGGCGTGCTCGAGGGCGATGTGGCCGAGTACCATGGCGAGGAATCGCGCCGCACCATTGCGGGCTGCCCCGGGCTTTCGCTGGTGGAGGAGGGGAGTAAGGTCACCTACACCAACGCGGCCTCCGAGATTCCCCCGGCGCACATCGAGACGCTCTGCCCCGAGGGCCTGGCCTATATCTTTGGCTGCGGCCACGTGGGTGCTGCGACGGCGCGGGTGCTCACGGCGGCGGGCTTTGCCGTCGTGGCTTGCGACGACCGCCCCGGCACGCTGACCCCCGAATGGGTGCCAGGTGTCTACGACCGTCGTCTGGTCGACTACAAGAACCTGAGCAAGCAGTGCCCCATCGGCCCGCGCGACCTGGTGGTCGTCGCCACGGCGGGTCACAAGTCCGATATCGACGTGGTGATTCAGGCCATGCGCGCCAAACCCGCCTATCTGGGCTGCTTGGGTTCGCGCCGCAAGACGGCCTTTGTGCGCGCCCGCCTGGAGCAGGAGGGCTTTACGCAGGAGCAGATCGACGAGCTGCACCTGCCGATCGGCGTTTCCATCGAGGCCGAGGACCCAGAGGAGATCGCTATCTCCATCGCCGCCGAGATGATCCACCTGCGCCGCACCAAACTCGTCCCCCGCAAGCGATAGTCTCATCCCCATATATGAGTTGCGGTGAAATACGGACTGTTTATGCCTGTTAAGCCATCAAACAGTCCGTATTTCACCGCAACTGCTGTTTGTCCCCGGGGGATGCAGGATAGCGGGTCAAAATGCTACCTGTGTCATATGCCCTATAATGTCCGACCGTTGAGCGGCATGGGGCCGCTGCTTAGGGTATGGGAGGCGCAAATGGCAGAGTCGGCAGCAGGGGATGCCCTGTTCGAGCGTACGGGAAAAGTTTCGTTTGTGCAGGTATTACCCCATGCACTGCAGCATGTGCTGGCGGCATTCGCGGGTATCGTCACGCCCGCCATCATTATCGCGTCGGTCTGTGGCTTTACCCCTCAAGAGGAAGCCGCTGTCATCCAGGCGTCGCTCGTCCTCTCGGCGCTCGACATTTTCCTTCAACAGTTCCCCATAAAAGGTGTCGTCGGTTCGGGCCTGCCCATCGTGATGGGCGCGAGCTTCACCTTCGTGCCGGCGCTCAAGGCGGTCGGTCTCGAGCTCGGCTTTGAGGCCGTGCTGGGCGCCCAGGCAATCGGTGGCGCGCTCGTCGTGCTCTTCGGCCTGCTGTTTAGGCGCGTGAGCTTTCTGTTCCCGGCCCCGGTGCTCGGCACCGTCATCTTTGTCATTGGCCTGTCACTATGCCCAGTGGCGGTTGCCTCCATGGCGGGCGGGGAGGACGCGGCCGATTTTGGCAGTGTCACCAACTGGGCCGTCGCGCTCGTGACGTTTGTCGTTACCTTTATGGCCGGCAACTACGGCAAGGGCGCGCTTAGACTGGGCAGCATCCTGGCCGGTATCTGCGCGGGCTTTGTTTTGGCTGCGGTGTTGGGCATGGTCGATTTCTCGGCCATCGCGACTGCCAGCTGGTTCGCCCCGCCGGCTCTGGGCGCCCATCGCCTGGTGTTCGACCCGGCCGCGTGCGCCGTCGTGGGCGTTGTCGCCATTGTCAACGCCGTGCAGGTCATGGGCGAGTTTGCCGCCGTGTCGTCCGCTGCGCTCGATATCCCTGCGACCGATAGCCAGATCTCGGGTGGCCTGATCGCCAACGGCCTGGTCGGTATGCTGTCAGGCTTTTTGGGCGGCGTCCCCACGGCAACCTTTGGCCAGAATGTGGGCATTATCGCCGAGAACAAGGTCGTCAACCGCATGGTCTTTACGCTTGCCGCCGCCATCTTGCTCATCGCGGGCCTGCTGCCCAAGTGTGCGGCGGTACTCACGTCCATTCCGCAGCCGGTAATCGGCGGCGCCACGATCGGCGTGTTCGCGACCATCGGTATGAACGGTGTGGTCATGTTTGCCCGCCACGGCCTGCCTCAGCGCGATACCACGCTCATGGGTCTCTCTATCGCCTTTGGCACGGGCATTGAGCGCACGGCCGGCGCGCTTGCCGGCGCTGGATTCCCCGCATGGGTTGGCACCGTCTTTGGCGGATCCTCCATTGCCGTCGCCGCGCTCGTTGCTGTGATCCTCAACCTGGTCCTCCCGCGCCAAAAATAACGCCCCATATATGAGTTGCGGTGGAATAGGGACTGTTTAAGCCTTTTAAGCCATCAAACAGTCCCTATCTCACCGCAACTGCTGTTTTCCTCCGTGCCCTAGGGATCAATTTGTGCGGGGGAGTTGTGGAGTTGTGCAGGCAGACGAGGTTTTTCTGGAAATACGCTCCCGATGCGCGTATAGTACCGATTGTTTTGTCGGCTCCTGCTGCGTCGAGTCCAAACCGCGAAATGCCATGAGCGGCGCGGATGCAGCCAGGAGGCACGAGGACAACCCATCGTGGCCACGCCCCGTGCTTAAAACCCCAAGAAGGAGTGAACAATGGCAGAAGAGAAGTATGTGCCGCGTCTGAAGACCAAGTACAACAACGAGGTCAAGCAGCAGCTTCAGGACAAGTTCCAGTACGAGAACGTCATGATGATCCCCAAGTTTGAGAAGATCGTCGTGAACATGGGCGTCGGCGAGGCCGCTACCGATTCCAAGGCCATCGACGGTGCCGTGCGCGACCTGCGCGCCATCACCGGCCAGCAGCCGATGATCACCCGTGCCCGCAAGTCCATCGCTACCTTCCGCCTGCGCGCTGGTATGCCGATCGGCTGCAAGGTTACCCTGCGTGGCGACCGTATGTGGGAGTTCTTCGATCGTCTGACCTCCGTCGCGATCCCCCGTATCCGCGACTTCCGCGGCATCTCCGCCAAGAGCTTCGACGGCCGTGGTAACTTCTCCATGGGCGTCACCGAGCAGCTCATCTTCCCCGAGATCGACTTCGACTCCGTCGATCACCAGCGTGGTATGGACATCACTTTCGTGACCACCGCCAATACCGATGAGGAGGCCAAGGCCCTTCTGGACGCCTTCGGTTTCCCGTTCAAGAAATAGGTTCACCTGCCCTATGAGCGCCGTTCCCAGAAGGGGGCGGCGCTTGGGGCGAACAATACTCTATGTGAGGAGGATATAAGTGGCTAAGACATCGATGATCGTCAAGTGCAATCGCAAGCAGAAGTTCTCTACTCGTGAGTACACGCGCTGCCAGCGCTGCGGCCGTCCGCACTCTGTGTACCGCAAGTTCGGCCTGTGCCGTGTCTGCTTCCGCGAGCTTGCACTCAAGGGCGAGCTTCCCGGCGTTAAGAAGGCCAGCTGGTAAGTCACTACCAGCGTTTCAAGCATCCGTTTGGAACAGGGAAAACGCGCTAAAAAGGCTTTGCCGTTAAGGGCGGCGAAGAACCAAGAGCACGTGTTCATCAAGAACGAAGGAGAATCTGTATGAACCTTACAGACCCGATCGCAGATATGCTTACGCGCATCCGTAACGCTAACTCTGTGAACAAGGCCACGGTCTCCATGCCGAGCAGCAAGAAGCTCGTCGAGATCGCTCGTGTTCTGCACGAGGAGGGCTACATCGAGGGCTACGATGTCGAGGACACCGTTCCCCAGAAGACTCTGCACATCACGCTTAAGTATGGTCCCAAGAAGGCTAAGGTCATCAACGGCATCCGCCGCATTTCCAAGCCGGGCCTGCGTAAGTACACCGGCGTTGCCGACATGCCCCGCGTCCGCGGTGGCCTTGGTACCGCCATTATTTCCACCAGCCATGGCGTTATGACCGACCGCGATGCTCGCAAGCACAACGTCGGCGGCGAGATCATCGCTTACGTCTGGTAATTCGCTCGGTAGGTAGAAGGAAAGGAGATCACCGTGTCTCGTATCGGTAATAAGCCTGTCCAGATTCCCGCCGGAGTCGAAGTGGCAGTCAACGGCAACAACGTTGTCGTCAAGGGCCCCAAGGGCCAGCTCGAGCTCGATGTCTTTGAGAAGCTCGCTATCAACATCGAGGACAACGTCCTCACCGTTTCCCGTCCCGACGACGAGCGTGAGACCCGTGCCCGCCACGGCCTCACCCGCGCCCTCATCCACAACATGGTGGTTGGCGTTTCCGAGGGCTTCGAGAAGAAGCTCGAGCTCGCCGGCGTCGGTTACCGCGTGCAGCAGAAGGGCAAGAACCTCGAGTTCTCCTTGGGCTTCTCGCACCCCGTGATCGTCGAGGCTCCCGAGGGCATCACCTTCGAGGTTCCCGACAACACCCACGTGAACGTCAAGGGTATCAACAAGCAGCAGGTCGGTCAGATCGCCGCTGAGATCCGCGGCCATCGTCCTCCCGAGCCTTACAAGGGCAAGGGTATCCACTACGTTGGCGAGCACATCCGCCGCAAGCTGGGTAAGGCCGCCAAGTAGTCGTAACCGACTCACTCGCATAAGACCAGCACCCCGTCAGGTGCTGGCAAGATCAACCTTTTTAGGAGTTTACGTATGAACAAGCATAAGGCGAAGCTGGAAGGCCTCAAGCGTCGTCAGCGTCGTGTTCGCGGCAAGGTCTCGGGTACCTCCGAGCGTCCGCGTCTTCGCGTGACCCGTACTAACGCCAACATCTATGCCCAGATCATCGACGACAGCAAGGGCTCCAGCCTGACGCTCGTCTCTGCCTCGACCCTCGAGGCCGAGTTCAAGGGCACCCACACCTCGAACAAGGAGGCTGCGGAGAAGGTCGGTCAGCTCGTTGGCAAGCGCGCCATCGAGGCCGGCATCACCAAGGTCGCCTTCGATCGTGGTGGCCGTATCTACCATGGCCGCGTCAAGGCCCTCGCCGACGGTGCTCGTGCCGCCGGTCTCGAGTTCTAGGAGGTATGTAGCACATGGCTCGTAATCAGAAGCAGCAGCGCGAGGCCTCCGAGTTCGAGGAGCGCGTCGTTTACATCAACCGCGTGTCGAAGACCGTCAAGGGTGGTCGTCGCATGAGCCTCGTCGCTCTCGTCGTCGTTGGCGACGGCAAGGGCAACGTCGGCGTTGGCATGGGCAAGTCCGCTGAGGTGCCCCTGGCCATCTCCAAGGCGTCTCTCGATGCCAAGAAGAACATGTTCCACGTGCCGGTGACCGAGCAGGGCACCATCCCGCACGAGGTTCTCGGCCACTTTGGTGCCGGCCGCATCATCATCAAGCCCGCTGTCGAGGGTACCGGCGTTATCGCCGGCGGCGCTGTGCGTCCCCTCTTCGAGCTTGCTGGCATCAAGAACGTCCTGTCCAAGTCCCTCGGTACCGACAACGGCCTCAACATCATCAAGGCTGCCGTCGAGGGCCTCAAGGAGCTCTCCAGCCCTGAGGACGTCGCGGCTCGCCGTGGCCTGACGGTCTCCGAGATGTTCGTCGGTAAGGAGAACTAAGCATGGCTGACACCATCAAGATCAAGCAGGTCCGCAGCACCAACGGTTGCAAGCAGGACCAGGTCCGTACTGTCCGTGCCCTCGGTCTCCACAGGATCCGCGAGGTTCGCGAGATTGCTGACAACGAGTCCGTCCGCGGCATGATCTTCAAGGTCAAGCACCTTGTCGAGATTGTAGAGGAGTAGCAAATGCAGCTTCACGATCTTACTCCCGCGCCCGGTTCCACCAAGAACCGTAAGCGCGTCGGCCGTGGCAATTCTTCGGGTCACGGCACCACTTCTGGCCGCGGCCAGAAGGGCCAGGGTTCCCGCTCTGGCGGCACCAAGGGTGCCGGCTTCGAGGGTGGCCAGACTCCGCTGGCTATGCGCCTGCCCAAGCTTCCGGGCTTCCGCAACCCCCGTCGTATCGAGTACACCGCTGTTAACGTTGAGCGTCTCGAGCGTAAGTTCGAGGATGGCGCTGTGATCGACGGTGCCGCTCTTAAGGCCGCTCGCATCACCAAGAGCGAGTTCGAGCCCGTCAAGGTGCTCGGCAATGGTGAGCTCACCAAGAAGTTCACGGTCAAGGTCGACAAGGTCAGCGCTTCTGCGCAGGCCAAGATCGAGGCCGCCGGCGGAAAGGTCGAGCTGCCGTGCTAAATGGTCTTAAGAATGCTTTCCGCATCAAAGAATTGCGCGAAAAGATTCTTTTTACCATAGCTATGCTCGTCGTGTACCGCATTGGTGCGCACGTTCCTGTGCCCGGCATTCCCTTCCAGGGGATGCTGGGCCTTTTCTCGACCGATAACAATTCGGTCGCCGCAGGTGCTATGGCCCTCCTGAATCTTTTCTCTGGCGGCGCGTTGAGCTATGTGTCGGTGTTTTCGCTGGGCATCATGCCTTACATCACCAGCTCGATCATCCTCCAGATGCTCCAGGCCGTCGTGCCTTCCCTGCATGAGCTTGCCCGCGAGGGCGAGGTCGGTCAGACCAAGATTACGCAGTATTCGCGTTACCTCACCTTGGCTCTGGCAATCCTCAACTCCGTGGGTTACCTCTTCCTCTTTAAGAGCTTCGGCATCAGCTTTAATGGCGCCGGCGCTCCCGAGATCATCTTCGACCTCATGGTCGTCGGCACGCTCACTGCGGGCGCCATGCTGATCATGTGGATTGGTGAGCTCATCACCCAGCGCGGTATCGGCAATGGCATGTCGCTGATCATCTTTGCGAACATCATGGCCGGCCTTCCGCAGGCTATCTTCTCCAGCACCGAGGGTAATGCCGGTGGCATCATCACCATGGTGATCATCTGCGCCATCATCCTGCTGGTTATCCCGCTGATTGTTTTCCTTGAGCGCGGCCAGCGCCGCATCCCGGTCTCCTATGCCAAGCGCGTCGTGGGCCGTCGCATGATGGGTGGCCAGACCACCTACCTGCCCATCAAGGTCAACACCGCGGGCGTCGTGCCGATCATCTTTGCCTCGGCGCTGCTGTACTTCCCGGCTCAGATTGCCGTGTTCTTCCCCGGCATCGGCTGGATTCAGGCAGTTGCCTCTGCGCTTTCGACCGGTTGGCTCAACTGGGTGCTTAACGTTGTCCTCATCGTGTTCTTCGCGTACTTCTACACCTCCATGGTGTTCAACCCCGATGACACGGCCGACAACCTTAAGAAGCAGGGTGGCTTTATTCCGGGCGTCCGTCCGGGTAGGGCTACCGCGGCCTACATCAAGAACGCGCTCAACAAGATCACGCTTCCCAGCGCTGTCTTTTTGGCGCTCATCGCCATCGTGCCTTCGATCATCTTCTCCTTCACGGGTAACCATCTGATCCAGGCATTTGGCGGCACGTCCATCCTCATCATGGTCGGCGTCGTGCTCGACACGGTCGATAAGCTCGAAGGCCAGATCAAGATGTATGATTACGATGGATTCTTTAAATAGGCTAGAGGAGGATTGCTCATGAACCTCGTATTGCTCGGAGCTCCGGGTGCCGGTAAGGGCACCGTCGCACAGGAGCTCGTCGCCGAGTTTGGCGTCGCTCACATTTCCACGGGCGACCTGCTGCGTGCTGCCGTCAAGGGTGGCACCGAGCTTGGTATTCAGGCTAAGAAGTACATGGACGCTGGCGAGCTCGTTCCCGACCAGCTCGTGATCGACCTTGTCAAGGAGCGCCTTGCTGCCGATGACGCCCAGCAGGGCTTCATCCTCGACGGCTTCCCGCGCAACACCGCCCAGGCTGTGACGCTCGATTCCGAGCTCTCCGCCATGGGTCGCGAGATCGACTGCGCCCTTCTGGTCGACGTGGCCCCCGAGGTCATCATCGCTCGTCTGTCTTCGCGTCGCACTTGCCGCGCCTGCGGTTACACCGGCACCGCTGCCGATGCTACCTGCCCCAAGTGCGCCGGCGAGATGTATCAGCGCGACGACGACAAGCCCGAGACCATCAAGAACCGTCTCGACGTCTACGAGAAGTCCACGAGCCCGCTCGTCGACTACTATCGTGGCCAGGGTCTGCTCAAGTCGGTCAACGGTGACCAGGCTCGCGAGACCGTGTACGGGGATGTCAAAGAGGCTCTCGGTCTATGATCAAGATTAAGTCTGCAACGCAAATCGAGCAGATGAAGAAGGCAGGAGCGCTATCTAAGATGGCGCTCCGCCACGTTGGAGCCATGGTGCGCCCTGGTGTTTCGACCTTTGAGCTCGATCAGCTCGCGGAGCAGATTATCCGTATGCATGGCGGCACCCCGGCCTTTAAGGGTTACGGCGGGTTCCCCGGTACCATTTGCGCATCGATTAACGATGCCGTGGTCCACGGTATTCCCAACCCCGACATGATCCTGCGCGATGGCGATATCATCTCCATCGATACGGGAGCCGTTGTCGACGGTTGGGTTGGCGATAACGCTTGGACGTTTTTTGTCGGCACACCCACGCCCGAGGCCAAGGCCCTGTGCGAGGTCACGCGCGATTGCCTTAAGGCTGCCATCGAGCAGGCTGTTCCCGGTAACCATATCGGGGATGTTGGTTACGCCGTTCAGTCCCTCGCCGAGTCTCACGGTTACGGCGTGCTTCGTGACTATGTGGGCCATGGCATTGGCCGCGTGATGCACGAGGACCCCAACGTTCCTAACTATGGAAAGAAGGGGAGGGGCGTTCGCCTCCAGGCCGGCATGGTCATTGCCATCGAGCCGATGGTTACGATGGGTTCCAACCATGTGAGCACGGGCTCCGACGGTTGGATTGTTACGACCAACGACCACCTGCCCGCCGCACACTACGAGAACACCGTCGCCATTACCAATGACGGTCCGGTGATTATCACCACGGATGCCCAAGGTGCTTGGTGTTCGCTCCAAGGCGGAGAAATGTAACAAGTTCCACTTAGTTGTGGAGCCATTACGAAGTTATTACGATGCGTGCATACGTGTTGTAGAATACTCAATCGCTGTCGTTTTCTAGAGAAAGATGATTGCTTGTGAAGAAGGAAGACGCAATTGAGCTCGAGGGTACGGTAAAGGAACCGCTGCCCAATGCCATGTTTAAGGTCGAGCTCGAGAACGGTCATTCGGTTCTGTGCAACATTTCTGGCAAGATCCGAATGAATTACATCCGTATTCTCCCCGGTGACAGGGTTGTCGTGGAGCTTTCCCCGTACGACCTGACCCGCGGCCGCATCACCTATCGCTACAAATAGCGGCACGCATACGCGCACTCCATTTCCGACTGCAGGCTTAGCTCAACCTACGGTCGGATTGTGTGTGAAGACCAGCCATAGTTTTAAACGCCTGCGGCTGGGCGAGTAGATAGTAGGGAAGTAGTTTGAGCGCTACCGAAAGGAAGAACGATGAAGGTACGTCCTTCGGTCAAGAAGATGTGCGATAAGTGCAAAATCATTAGGCGCCATGGCAAGGTCCTCGTCATTTGCGAGAACCCCCGTCATAAGCAGCGTCAGGGTTAAGAGAGGAGACTACGTTGGCCCGTATTAATGGTGTCGACCTCCCGCGTGAGAAGCGCGTTGAGATCGGTCTGACCTACATTTACGGCATCGGCCGCACCACTGCGACGAAGATCTGCGTCGAGTGCAACGTTAACGTGGATACGCGCGTTAAGGACCTCACCGAGGATGAGGTTAACGCCATCCGTGATTATATCGATAAGAACCAGATCATGGTTGAGGGCGACCTCCGCCGTGAGCGCAACCAGAACGTCAAGCGCCTTATGGACATCGGCTGCAACCGCGGCCTTCGTCACCGCAAGGGCCTCCCGGTCCGCGGCCAGCGCACCCACACTAACGCTCGTACCCGCAAGGGCCCGAAGCGTCAGATCGGTGCTAAGAAGAAGAAATAAGGAGCGCTAGATAGATGGCTACTGCTAAGAAGAACGTTCGCGCTGCCCGTCTGAAGCGCGCGGACCGTAAGAACATTTCCGTGGGCCAGGCTCACATTCGTTCTACGTTCAACAACACGATCGTTTCGATCACCGATCCCCAGGGCAACGTCATTTCCTGGAAGTCGGCTGGCCAGGTGGGCTTCAAGGGCTCCCGTAAGTCCACGCCGTTCGCTGCCCAGATGGCTGCCGAGGCTGCTGCCAAGCAGGCCATGGAGCACGGTATGAAGAAGGTTTCCGTCTTCGTCAAGGGCCCCGGCTCCGGTCGTGAGACCGCCATTCGCTCCCTCCAGGCTGCTGGCCTCGAGGTCTCGAGCATCCAGGACAAGACCCCCATTCCGCACAACGGCTGCCGCCCCAAGAAGCGTCGCCGCGTGTAACTGAAAGGATCGTATCAATATGGCAATCGACAGGACTCCTGTTCTTAAGCGCTGCCGTCAGCTCGGGATCGATCCCGCTGAGCTCGGTTACAGCAGCAAGAAGGAATCTATCCGTCAGCCCAAGCGCCGTCGCAAGGAATCTGAGTACGGCATGCAGCTGCGCGAGAAGCAGAAGGTCAAGTTCATCTATGGCGTTCTGGAGAAGCAGTTCCACGGCTACTTCAACAAGGCCCGCAAGATGAACGGCGTCACCGGTGAGAACCTCATGATCATCCTTGAGTCTCGCCTCGACAACGTCGTCTTCCGTCTTGGCTTCGCCCGCACCCGCAAAGAGGCTCGTCAGTCCGTCCGTCACGGTCACTTCACCGTGAACGGCAAGCGCGTGGACATCCCGTCCTACCGCGTCAAGGCCGGCGACGTCGTCGCTGTCGGCGAGAAGTTCCGTGACCTCCTCCCCATCAAGGAGGCTCTGATTTCCTCCGAGCGCTTTGAGGTCCCTGGCTGGCTCGAGGTCGATATCGAGAAGCTGTCTGGTAACGTGCTCGCTCTGCCGACGCGTGAGCAGATCAGCGGTGATATCAACGAGCAGCTCATCGTCGAGCTCTACTCTAAGTAGTCCATCCGGGCTGCTGAGGCTGGAGGTAATACATGTCAGAATTCATTAGGCCTCAGGTTCAGGTCGAAGAGATCAACGAGACGTCTGCTCGTGTCTCCGTCGAGCCGCTCGAGCGTGGCTACGGCGATACGCTGGGTAACTCCCTTCGTCGCGTTCTTCTGTCCTCGCTCGAGGGTGCCGCCGTCGAGGCTATTCAGATCGATGGTGCGCAGCACGAGTTCATGACCATCCCTAACATGGTCGAGGATGTCACCGACATCGTCCTGAATGTCAAGGGTCTTGTCTTCAGGGCTCTCGGCACGACCGACGAGGCGACCGCCACCATCTCGGTTGACGGCCCCTGCGAGGTCACCGGTGCGGACTTCTTTATTCCGTCCGAGTTTGAGCTGGTCAACCCCGAGCAGCACATCGCTACGCTCACCGAGGGTGGCCATCTCACCATGAGCATGCGCATCGGCTATGGCCGCGGCTATGTTTCTGGCGAGGCCAACAAGCGCGACAACGATCCCATCGGTGTGATCCATGTCGACTCGCTGTACTCGCCGGTTTCCCGTTGCGCCAAGCTCGTTGAGGCTTGCCGTGTCGGTCAGCATACCGACTACGACCGCCTTGTCCTCGAGATCGAGACCAACGGCTCCATCGCCCCGCGCGACGCCGTGGTCCAGGCTGCCAATATCATCAACCAGCATATGGCCGCCTTTATGAACCTTGCCGAGACCCCCGAGGTCGAGGAGGAGGCTTCGATCTTCGCTCCCGAGGTCACCAACGACAACGCCGAGCTGGACAAGCAGATCGAGGATCTGGACCTTTCCGTCCGTTCCTACAACTGCCTTAAGCGCGCCAGCATTCACTCGGTCCGTCAGCTCGTTGAGTTCTCGGAGAACGATCTGCTCAACATCCGTAATTTCGGTGTTAAGTCGATCGAGGAAGTGAAGGACAAGCTTGAGTCCATGGGCCTGAGCCTGAAGGCTTAATGCTTCGCATATTTGAGGAGAAACTAGACCATGCGTCACAACGTTAAGAAGGGCCTGAAGCTCGGCACCGATGCGAGCCACACCAAGGCCATGAAGAAGAGCCTTGCTAAGGCCCTCTTCGAGAACGACCGCATCAAGACCACCGAGACCCGCGCTAAGGCGCTGCGTTCGGTCGTCGATCCGATCATCACTTGGGCCAAGAAGGGCGACCTGCACTCTCGTCGTCTGGCTATCGCCAAGCTCGGCGATAAGCAGCTCGTTGCCGAGATCTTCGACAAGGCTGCTCAGGGCATGTGGCAGGACCGCAACGGCGGTTACACCCGCATCATGAAGCTCGGTAACCGTAAGGGCGACAACGCTCCCATCGTTATCATGGAGCTCGTCACCGAGCCTTGCACGCCTAAGGCCAAGAAGGCTGCTCCGGCCCCCAAGAAGGCCGCTGCTCCCAAGAAGGTCGAGGCTGTCGAGGAGACCGCTGCCGAGGAGGCTCCTGCTGAGGAGACCGCTGAGTAGACATTCCGTCTGCATAGGCTATATTCGAGGGGTACGTTCGCGTACCCCTCTTTTTTTGTCGCGATACCGTTGCTTGTTTGTTGGGAGCGCCCATGACTGCGCCGTCTGATTTCAATTCGATTTCCGAGCTTGACGCCACGCTCGTATTTCGCGTGGCCTATGATGGCTCGTCGTATAGCGGATTTGCCGAGCAGCCGGGACAGACGACGGTTGCGGGTGAGCTACGTCGAGCCATCGAGACGCTGCTTCGCCGCCCGATCGATCTGACGTGTGCGGGGCGTACCGATGCCGGCGTGCATGCCGTGGCTCAGTACATCAGCGTGCCCGTTACGGACGCTGAGCTCGCGTGTACGCGCCGTAGGTGGCTGAGGGCTATGGATGCCCTCCTGCCCAAAGATATCGCCATAAACGAGGTCTACAAGGCCCGTAGGGGCTTTTCTGCCCGCTTTGACGCGCGGTCCCGTACGTATACGTACCGTATTGCCGATCGCGATGCGCGCCCCGTGCTCTCGCGCGGTGCGGTGTGGTGGCATCGCTATCCCCTCGACGTAGATGCGATGGCGGCCGCCTGCCCTGCGCTTTTGGGCGAGCAGGACTTTAAGAGCTTTTGCAAGGTTGCCTCTGCTGTGGGCAAGCCCACGCACCGCTGCGTGATGCGTGCGGAGTTTGGCCACGAGGTCGCTTTTGGCGAGGATATCCTGACCTTCACTATCGAGGGCAATGCGTTTTTGCACTCGATGGTGCGTACCATTGTAGGAACGCTCGTGGAGATTGGCATGCATCGTCGCGATCCCCAGTGGATGCGCGAGGTTATTGACGCCCGTGACCGAACCGCTGCGGGTCCCACGGCGCCTGCCTGCGGCCTTACGTTTATGGGTGTGGATTACGGCCCCGACGAGCTTGTCGTTCTCGACTAGGGGAGTGCTCGGCGCGTCTGTGCCTTGCACATACTATGTGTGAGCTGCGCGTGTGCAACATCTGTTCTTGGCGTGCAACATGTTAGGCGGCTCGTTGCTTTTATAGCTCGGGTGTACCATGAACGACAGTTTGATTTGGTGCTATCGAGAGGATGGAAAACTTGGTTCGACGTGGTTCGCATCCGCGACTTTCGGTGATCCTTGTGGTAGAAGGTTCGCCCAGCTATGCGATGCGTGCGCTCGAGAGTATCCAGAACCAAGACCTCTACGATTTGCAGATTGTCGTTGTCTGCCGCGATGCTGCGCCCGGTGTGCGCCATTCGCTTCAAGTTGCTGCCGACAGGGACATCCATATTGATTTGATTGACGTCGAGGACGCGAAGCGCGGCGCTTGTCTTCGTGCCGGTTTTGATGCCTCGCGCGGCTCTCAAATCATCGCCATGAACGCCGATGAGTGGTTTGCTCCGCAGGCCCTTTCCAAGATGGTCGATATCGCGTGCGATACTGCGGCAGACATTGTGCTCCCCTCGGTGTCGCTCGATCGATACGATGCGCATCGCGAGCGTCATTCGCGCGTCTTGGATGCTGCCTCTATTGCCATAGAAGACGAGTCTTCTATGGTGACTGGGCTGCCCCAGTTGATTTTGGGCGGCCTAGTCGCTCAGACCTCTGGCGTGATGTATAGCCGTCCGCTGTTTGAGGCATGCCTGTCGCGCGGCAAGGCGTACCGTACGGTTGAGTTTATGGCTTATGCGCTCTCGCAGGCACGATTCGTGTCCGGCTGCGGCGACGCTTGTTTCCACGCGGCGGCACCTAAGCTTACAGATGCCTTTGATCCCACCATGTATGCCAGGATATCCGATGACACTCGAGCGCTCGACGAGCTTGCGGACTCACTCTCGGAAGCAGATAGCGGTGGTCGGCTCAAGCTGGCAAGCCAAAAGTTCTACTTTGCCGGACTGGTCGCCTGCATCGAGAATTTGTGTCTGAGCCCGCATGGGGTGTCGTCAATCGAGCGTTCCGCCCGCATGCGTGATATGCTCGAGGCGCCTCGAACCCGTCAGATGGTCGCCGCGCTCAAGGATAACCATCGGGGACTCGGTCTGTTGTTTGGGCCGATCGCCAGCGCCAAGCCCGCGCGCTGCGTGATGTGTACGCATCTGGCAGCTTTTCTTAACCGGACGGGCGCAAAAACCGCCTAAACGGCTCATTACGAAACAAACTTGCATAGAATTGTTTCGAAATGCGTTCTTATACACAAAAGCCTTCAAATAGCGTTAAACTATTCAATCACTGATTGATTGTCTCCGCCATCTTTTGGAGAGAGGGTTTGTATGGCTAAAAAACGCAATGGGCGCCAGGATGCCATTAGAGATATTGTGCGCAATAAGGATGTCCGCACGCAGCGCGTGCTGGTCGATGAGCTCCGTGCTATGGGCTTTGATTGCACGCAGGCGACTGTCTCTCGCGATATTGCCGATATGGGGCTGCGTAAGCTCCCTGAGGGCATCTATGTTCTGGCAGAGGACCTGCACCTGCAGCGTATGGTTTCCGAGCTCGTAACGGGCGTTCTGCGTACTGATAATCTGGTTATGATCAAGGCTCAGCCTGGCACGGCTTCCGGCATCGCCGCCGCCGTTGATGCGGCAGAGTTACCCGATGTGCTTGGCTCGCTTGCCGGCAACGATACGATTTTGGTTATTGCCCAGACGGCCGAGGACGGCGAGCGTCTCGAGGCGCTGATCAATAAGTTGAGCAATTCTCGCAAGTAGGTGTGCGGGTCGTGCGCTCGGCATTGTGTGCGCTGACATAGTGGCTTGTAAGGGGCATCGACGTTGGTCGGTACCCCTTTTTGTTTGCCGGTATAAAGACCGCCCACCAGGTCGCTTCAAACTAAAAGGCCCCGAGCAGTTCAATAAGCTGCTCGGGGCCTTGTTGGCTTTAGTCGCGTACTTCTTAGCCGACCGTATCGTCAGGCGTGGGCGAGGGGTCGGGAGTGGGCGTAGGCGTAGGCGTAGGCGTAGGCGTGCCGCCATCGCCGCCGGTCGAACCACCAGTGGAGCCACCCGTCGAGCCACCGGTCGTACCGGTGCCGCCGGTGGTGTCGCCGCCCGTGGTCTCGGTGGTCGTGGTCGTCGTGGTAGTCGTTGTGGTGGTTTCCTCTTCCTCTTCGTCCTTGTCCTTGTCGTCGTTCTCCGACTTCTTGGTGTTGTTGGTGCCGTAGAACTTCCAGACGCTGTTGTTCTTGTAGGTGGGCGCCGTTCCGGTCGCAAACTCCTCGCGCTCGGTACCGGTCAGAACGGTGTTCATAAACCGCTTAAAGACAGGCAGGTTGGTGCTGTCGCCCAGCAGGTCCGTGCCGTACTTTTGGATGGGGATCTCGCCCGCGGAATAGCCGGTCCACAGGGCGCACGCCAGCTGCGGGGTATAGCCGCAGAACCACAGGTTGGTGGTGTTGTCGGTGGTGCCCGTCTTGCCGGCATAGGGCTGGTTGACACTCAGAGCGCCGGCAGCACCCGTACCGCTGCCCTTCATGACGCCGGACAGAACATCGGTGACCGCGGCGGCCTCGCCCTCGGTAAGCACCTGTGAGGGATTGTCGGTGTGCTGGTACAGCACCGAACCGGTACGAGAGTCAATCTCGGTGATGGCGATCGGCTGGCGATAGTAGCCGCCGTTGGCAAACGTCGCGTAGGCGGCGGCCATCTCGAGCGGCGAGATCGAGCCGGTGCCGAGGGTCATGACGGGAACGTCCTCGATGTTGTCCTTGGCGGGGTCGATGCCGAGCTTTTTGACGAGCGAGATGATCTTGCTGTTACCGACGGCTTCCGCCACCTGGATGTAGCCGGTGTTGGAGGAGTATGCCGTCGCCTGCTTAAGCGTGATGTTGCCATAGCTCTGGTTGGCGTAATTTTGGACCTCGGTCGTGGTGCCCTTGGCCTTGAGCGGCGAGTTGCAGTTGAGGGTGACGTTGGGGTTCATGCCGTTTTGGATGGCAGTTGCCAGCGTAAAGGCCTTAAAGGTGGAGCCGACGGGACGCTTGGCCGTGGCATGGTTTACGTGGTTCTCGTCGGCGTTGTAGTCGTAGCCGCCCACCATGCACTTGATGTAGCCGGTCTTGGGGTCGACGACGACCATGCCCATGTCCAGGCCGTCAAGCGAGAGCGTGTCGAGCTGCTCGCGGACGGCATTCTCTGCCACCTGCTGCATCGTGGGGTCGATGGTGGTCTTGACGGTCAGGCCGCCCTTAAAGAGCACGTCGGTCGAGAACTCCTGCTCCAGCAGCTGCTTGACGTAGGAGACAAAGTAGGGCTGCGAGTATACGTCGACGCCGCTGCCCGAGATTTCGGTCACATTGAGGGTGATGGGTTCGGCCTGTGCGGCATCGTGCTCCTCCTGGGTGATGTGGCCCAGGCGCAACATGTTGTCGAGGACCTTGTTGCGACGGGACAGCGCCAGGTCGGGGTTGACCGTGGGGTCGTACTGCGAGGGCGAGTTGGGAAGGCCGATCAACAGCGCGGCCTCGCTCAGGGTGAGGTCGGCGGCGCTCTTGGACAGATAGGTCTCGGCTGCGGCCTCGATGCCGTAGGCGCCGTGGCCGTAATAGATGGTGTTGAGGTACATCATGAGGATCTCGTCTTTGGAGTACATGTCCTCCATCTTGATAGCGATGTAGGCCTCGCGCACCTTACGCTCAATGGTCGAGTCGAATTGCTCCTCCTGCAGGATGGTGTTGCGCACAAGCTGCTGGGTGATCGTCGAGGCGCCTTCGTGCCCGCCGCCGAGGGTTGCCACCGCAGCACGCGCGATACCCCACAGGTCGATACCGCCGTGCTCGTAGAAGCGCTCGTCCTCGACGTCAACGGTGCCCTGCAGCACGTAGGGGGAGACCTCGTCCTTGGTGATGGACTTGCGGTTTTGCGTGTAGAAGCTCGCGATCTTGTTGCCGTTGCAGTCGACGATCTCGGTGGGCTCGCTCACCAGATACGCGTTGGCGTCGGTGTAGTCGGGCAGATCGGACAGCCAGCGGTTGACGTTACCGAGCATGCCGATGCCAAACGCCACGCCCGCAATCAGCAGAAAGCCCAAAAACGAGAGCAGGATTATGGGCAGGGCGTGCGTCTTTGAACGGCTGTGTCCCTGTCGTTGGCGAGGACCCATATATTGACCTCCAGGTATGTCGTGCCAGACGGTGGATGTGCCGTCGGGGCAGGATGGACATAAGTTATTACACGATAAACCAAACGGGGCGCGCGAGGCCTCGTGTATGCTGGAAGACGGCATTTTTCAGAGTGAATGCATACCTTGGTAAGGAGTTTGTCGATGGCGATTCGGACGATGGGGCCGAGCGGACAATACGAGACTGGATTGGATGCTGCCGGTGCGGCGCTGCCCGAGCTGCTGGCGCCGGCGGGCGGGCTCGACCAGATGCTTGCGGCCATCGCCGCGGGCGCCGATGCCATCTATGCGGGGTTGGGCGGCTTTAACGCCCGTGTGAGCGCCCATGGCTTTACGGATAACGAGTTTGCGCGCGGCTGCGCCGTGGCGCATGCCCATGGCGTGCGTGTGTACGTAACGCTCAACGTGTTCGTGTTTGACGATGAGTTGTCCGACGCGGTGGCGTTGGGAGCTCATGCACTGGAGCTGGGCGCCGATGCTCTGATTGTCGCCGATGCCGGGTTGGCCTGCGCGCTGCGCGCGGCGATTCCCGGGGTCGAGATTCACCTGTCCACGCAGGCGGGCGCTCATAGCGAGGGTGCCGTGCGGCTTGCCGCCGATGAGCTGGGGGTCGAGCGCGTGACGACGGCACGCGAGCTGACGGTCGACGAGATTGCGGCGCTATGTGCCACGGGCGTGCCCATCGAGGTATTCTGCCACGGTGCGATTTGCATCGGCTATTCGGGGGCGTGCGAGTTCTCGGCCCTGCGGCGTGGACGATCGGCGATGCGCGGCGACTGCACGCAGCCGTGCCGTCTGGCGTACGACCTAGTGGACGAGGCGGGGCAGAGCGTTGTCGCCGTTGAGGGGGATCGTCTGCTGTGTCCGCATGACTATCTGGGTATTGCGCATCTGCCCGAGCTTGTAGATGCTGGCGTTGCGTCGCTCAAGATCGAGGGACGCATGAAGAACCCCGATTACGTATTCAACGTGGTGCGGGTTTGGCGCCGGGCGCTCGATATGCTGCGCGACGGCGCGTGGGACCCCGGTGCCGTGGAAGAGCTTGAGCGCGAGCTGGGAAGGTCGTTTAACCGTGGGTTTACCGATGCGTACCTGCGAGGGCGTTCGGGTGCCGAGCTGATGAGCTTTGAGCGTGCAATTAACCAGGGCGTGCGCGTGGGGCGCTTGGTCGCTGTGGGCCACGAAGAGGTGACCGTTGAGCTCGATGCCGCCGTGGCGGCGGGTGACACGCTCGAGATTCGGTTCTATCCGGGTGTCGACGCGCGTCCCGATGTGCCCAAGCGCTGGCCGCAGGTGCCCTGCCCGGTGGATGCCGCAGCGGGGAAGCGCGTCGTCGTGCATTGCAAGCGTAAGGTGGACGCGGGCTGCGAGGTATACCTGATTCGTAGCGCCGGCGTGTTGGATCAGACGGCGGCGGTGTTGGAGCGCATGCGGGCCGAGGCGGATGCGATTGCGCCCGTTGCGCGTGCCGTTGAGGTGCTGCCCTTTGAGGGCGCTGCGGTGGATGGCGGTGCGTCGACGGAGTTGGTGGGGTCGGCGGGGCCGGCAAAGCGCGAGGATTTTGCTCGTATGGTCTTTGCCTGGGAGCTGATGGATGTGGGTCCGCGCGATGAGCGAGATCTGTCCGATACAACGGTGGTGCTCGACGAAGTGTGCCGCGCGGGCGACGCCGAGCGGACTCGGGCGCTTATGCAGCGTGCCGGGCGCGTCGTCTGCCGCAATCTGGGACAAGTGGCGATGGCCCGCGAGCTGGGCACAACGTTTGACGTGGCGGCGCCGGTGTTCTGTGCCAATCGGGCCACGCTTACCTGGCTGCGCGGACTCGGTGCGGGGCGGGTGTGCTTGTCGGCCGAGTTGCTCGGCAATGATGCGGAGCGTGTTGCCGAACTTGCCGCTTGCCCCGGTGTCTTGGGGCCTGTCGATGCCGACCGTCCCGAGCTCATGGTGTGCGAGCACTGCTTGCTGACTGCCGAGGGCGCCTGCGCCACGGATGCAACGGGGCAGGTCCGTTGCCGTGACTGCTCGCGCCGTCAGCAGGCGCGCTTTTTGGTCGAACGTGACGGCACGCGTTTGCCGGTCGTTATCGACGCGTGCGGCAGGACGAGGATTTTCCTGTCGTAGGTGCCGCGTCGCGCTGTTTTGGTTATTATTAGTGGGTTTATGAACTTCCAGCACCGCCGTATCCGGTGAGGGTGCTATAGCAAAAGGAGGATACCCAATGCTGTCTGTTGACGAGCAAATGCGTATCATCACCTCGGGTGCAGCGCAGATCGTCCCCGAGGCCGACCTTCGCAAGAAGCTTGAGAAGGGCGAGCCCCTCAACATCAAGCTCGGCGTCGATCCCACCAGCCCCGACCTGCACCTGGGCCATGCCGTGCCCCTGCGCAAGATGCGTCAGTTCCAGGACCTGGGCCACAACGTCACCCTTATCATCGGCAACGGCACTGCGCTGATCGGCGACCCCTCGGGCAAGAACTCCACCCGCCCGCAGCTTTCGCAGGAGCAGATCGAGGCCAACGCCGAGACCTACGTGAGCCAGGCCATGAAGATCCTGGACCCCGAGAAGACCACCATCGTGCACAACGGCGACTGGATCCTTTCGATGGACCTGGCCGGCCTGCTGCAGGTGTGCTCCAAGTTCACCGTCGCCCGCATCCTCGAGCGCGACGACTTTACCAAGCGCTACCAGTCCCAGACGCCGATTGCCCTGCACGAGTTCCTGTACCCTGTGATGCAGGCCTTCGACTCCGTGCAGATCAAGGCCGACGTCGAGATGGGCGGCACCGACCAGCTCTTTAACCTGCTCGCCGGCCGCGAGCTCATGGAGAAGATGGGCATGGAACCGCAGATCGCGCTCACCATGCCGCTGCTCGAGGGCACCGACGGCGTCCGTAAGATGTCCAAGTCCTACGGTAACTACATCGGCCTGACCGATGCTCCCAAGGATATGTTCGGCAAGACCATGTCCATCCCCGACGAGATGATTGGCAAGTACTATCGTCTGGCCAGTTCGCTCACCCCGGCCGAGGTCGACAAGATCGATGCCGCCCTGGCCGATGGCTCCGCCGACCCCTACGAGCTCAAGCGCGCTCTAGGCCGCGACCTGTGCGACACCTACCACGGTGCTGGCGCCGGCGACGAGGCTCAGGCCGAGTTCGACCGTGTGTTCAAGGAGGGCCAGCTTGCCGACTTCCCCGAGAAGCACGTTGAACTGACCGTCAACGACGAGGGCCAGATTTACCTCGCTGGCCTGCTCAAGGACCTGGGCCTTTCGGCCAGCGCCGGTCAGGCCCGCCGCGACATCGACGGCGGCGGCGTCAAGATCAACGGCAAGGCTGTGGCTCCCAAGAGCTACAACATCGATCCGAGCGCCCTCAAGCTGGGCGACACCCTCTCCGTGGGCAAGCGCAAGGGCTTTAAGTTGGTCTAACGAGCGAGTTGACCTCACAAGTGCAATAAGGCCGCAGCCGGGAATCCCGACTGCGGCCTTTTTGGTTGCGACGATCCCTTGGGGACGGAGGGATCATTTGGCGGTGCCGTTAAGCGGAAGGGGTGTTAGCGGGACTTTCTTTTTGGCATACAATGGCTATTGGCTTGCTGCGGTGAAGGTCTGTCCGCTCCGCAGCTTTTTTCTACGGTTAAAGGAGTATGTATGTCCGTTGAGGTCATGAGGTCTGTGATCGATGCTGCCGAGGGGCGCGTGCCCGTCGACACGCTGTTTACCAATGCGCAGATCGTCGACGTGTATGGCCAGCGTGTGGCGCCCGGTAGCGTTGCCGTCAAGGACGGTGTGATCGTCGGCGTGCTCTACGATGGTCGCGACGATGCTGCTGGCACCTACGAGGCAACTGAGGTCATCGACTGCCAGGGTCGCTATCTCGCTCCCGGTTTTATTGACGGGCATTTGCATATCGAGTCCTCGAACATCCGTCCCGCCGAGTATGCTCGCATGGCCGCGACGCGCGGTACTACCACCGCCATTGCCGACAGCCACGAGATTGCCAATGTTGCCGGTCTCGACGGCTTGCGCTTTATGATCGAGGACGGCCGCCGCGCACCCATCTCCATCAAGTACATGATGCCTTCGTGCGTGCCCGCGCTGCCCGACGAGCAGGCCGGTGCCGTTATTTCGGCTGCCGATATGCAGGCGTTTTTTGCCGAGCATCCGGGCGATGTCTTTGGCCTGGGCGAAATGATGAACCTTCCGGGCGTTTTTATGGCCGATCCCGAGACCTGTGCTCGCATCGATGCCGCTAACCAGACGCCGTCCAAGCAAGTCGACGGTCATGCGCCGCTCGTTGCCGGCAAGGACCTCAATGCCTATGCCGCGGCGGGTATTATCGCCGACCACGAGTCGACGATTCCCGAGGAGGCGCTCGATAAACTGTCCCGCGGCATGTATGTGATGCTGCGCGAAGGTACGTGTAGCCACGACTTGGCCAACCTGTCGCCGATGCTGCTAGAGAATCCCGCGCGCGCCCGCCGCTGCTGCTTCGCGACCGACGACCGCGCCCCTTCCGATGCGCTTGCGACCGGCATGATCGACAATGCCTGCCGCGCGGCTATCGAGGCCGGCATCGACCCCGTGGTCGCTATCTCTATGGCGTCCCTCTCCACGGCCGAGGCGTTTGGCCTGGACCACGGTTGCCGCGACCCACACGAGCTGCGTGGTGCGATTGCCCCGGGCAAGCGTGCCGACCTGCTGGTGCTCAATGACCTGACGTTTGCCACGGCTCCGCATCGCGTGTATGCCGCCGGCGCGCTCGTGGCACAGGACGGCACTTTTGTGGGCGAGATTGCACCCGAGATGGCCGAGGTCGCGGCCCTTGCCGATGAGCTACGCGCCTCCGTTAAGCTGCCGAAGCTTTCGCTCGACGTATTCGACTATGCCTTTAAGCCGGGCGAGGCCGTGATTGATGTGGTGCCGGGTAAGGCCATCACGGGCATGGTTCGCCCCAAGAACACCGAGGGCCTGCGCCGCATTATGCTGATTGAGCGCCATGGCCGCGGCGTGTCGCTGCAGGCCGAGGGCGCCGACGGCGACGGCCCCGCTGGCCTGGGCCTGGTCGGCAAGCATATCGGTCGCGGCTGGGTGCGCGGCTTTACCATCACCGGTGGCGCCATTGCCTCCACGATCGGCCACGACTCGCACAACGTGTGCGTGGTGGGCGACAATGCGGCGGATATGATGGCTGCCGTTGAGGCCGTGGGCCAGGGCGGCCACGTGCTGGTGCGCAACGGCGAGGTCGTGGCGCGCATTCCGCTGGCGCTCGGCGGCCTGATGAGCGAGGGCGCTGCCGAAGACGTTGCGGCGCAGCACGACGACTTTATGGTCAAGGCGCGCGCCATGGGCATCGAGCCGCCGCTCGACCCCATCATGGGCATCATCTTCCTGCCCCTGCCGGTGATCCCGACGCTCCGCATCCGTCCCGAGGGCATGTTCGACGTCACAACCTTCACCTACGCCGACTAGTCATCAGGGACGTTCTTAAACGACTAGCCGTTGGGGACACTCTTTGGCGGGCTGCCTGACGTCGCGACCGTGGGGCCTCTGGCGCGCGTGAGCTATTTGCTAGGTCCATGTAACGTTTATAACTACGGGGTCTTATTCGAGCTCCCTTTGGGTACGGTGTTTTCAGATATACATCTGTTTTCACTACTAAGCCCGAAGGGAGCTTTTCTATGTTTAAACTGATTGCATCCGATATGGACGGCACACTGCTTGACGAAAACGGCCAGGTGCCTCCCGAGACCTACGAACTGATTCTGGCGCTACACGAGCATGGCGTGCATTTCGCCGCATCGTCAGGTCGTCGCTACGATCGCCTGTGCGAGTTCTTTGCGCCCGTTCGCGACAAGATGGACTTTGTCGCCGCTAACGGCGCCCAAGTCTACGCCGACGGTAAGATGGTAGACCGTGAGGTGTATTCCCACCTGGCGATTCGAAGGCTCGCCCAAGCCGTCAGGACGTTTCCCAATCTGCATCTTGCGCTCTTTGACCGAACCAAGTCCTTCCTGCTCGATGACGAGTGCAAGTTCGTGCGTGAGGTCGATAAGGACCTTCCCAATGCCGAGCGTATTTGGGAGCTGCCCGATCCCAGCGTAAATATCATCAAAGCGAGTATCTTTTGCGACGACAGTGCGGTTATGGACAGTGCGTACGTGCTACAGCGCGAACTTGGTCAGCTCTTTACTTTTGCGCCTTCGGGCAACGCGTGGATCGATGCCATGCAGCCTGGTGTATCGAAGGCCTCGGGTATCGCGCAGCTCGCGGAGCATTACGGCATTGATCGCGACGAGGTCATAGCGTTTGGCGACTCGATGAACGACTACGAGATCATTCGCTTTGTCGGCACGGGCTGCGCGATGGAAAACGCGCGCCCCGCGCTTAAGGCGGTGGCCGATCGCGTGGTGGGTTGTAACCGCGACCACGCCGTCCAGCAGGAGCTCCGCCACGTTCTGGAGAGCCTCGCCTAATCCGGCAGTTGGGGACGTTCCTTTTCTGCCGGCAGCTGGGGACAGTCCTTGCAGCTTTTTCGCGAAGAGTGTCCCCAACGACTACTGTGACTGGGGCAGCTAATTTGGGACGGGGCTATTTTAGCTACCCCACACAAGCGGGCAGCTAAAATAGC